>Ga0310786_10000737_pt1 | contig 52503 bp, 51 predicted proteins | sample AusTroGonzalo_MG_FD_203881 | JGI IMG/M metagenome (GOLD analysis project Ga0310786, IMG submission 203881) | Bovine rumen microbial communities from tropical cattle in Woodstock, Queensland, Australia - Gonzalo_03 (v2) (version 2) | ecosystem: Host-associated > Mammals > Digestive system >...
ATATTTATATAGTATAATCTCTTGATAAGAAGAATGATGGATATATGGGGGGATAGGGGCACATTTCTAAAACTGTCATCTGTAATTTGTCATGCTGGAGTTTTCTCGGAGCAAAGTTGAGGTTTCATCCGAGGAAAATCTGACTTTCCTCCGTGCAGAGTCAGAGCCTGAAAAAAGATGAAAATAACGCGAAAAAAGTTGCGAAAATATTTGGTGGTTTCGATTATTTTTTGTACCTTTGTACCATAATTAAAAAGCGGGAGCCAGACACCCGGAGTAGCTGCTGGCAGAATAGTTTAATACCATCAAAAACTTTTAAAGATTATGGCAACAAACAACATTCCATTCCCTGTGAATCTGCGTCAGAACCAGAACTCGTATTCGAACGCCTACGGCAAGTACTACGCAGAGCCTGACACGAAGGAGCCGCTGAACCTGAAGGGCTTCGCAAAGCACATCTCCGACCACGGCAAGCTGGTGACCTACGACCTGGCACAGCTGGTACTGGCCAACATCGTGAGCTGTCTGAAGGAGCTCGTCACCCAGGGCCAGCCCGTGAAGCTCGACGGCTTCGGCACCTTCACTCCGACCATCGAGAACGACGGCGAGAAGGCCAAGACCACCGTGGAGGCCACCCTCGAGATGGGCATCGACGTGCTGGTGAGCGGCGTCCACCTGCGCTTCATCCCCGAGAACTCGAAGGGCGAGCAGCTGACCTCGCGCGAGCTGAAGAAGGAGTGCGTGCTCCAGGCCGCCTACGTGATCAGCTCGAAGAAGAAGACCGTTGACGGCAAGGAGGTGACCTACCAGGAGAAGATCCCCATCAGCTCCTACGCTGTGGCCACGGCCCAGCCCGATGCCCAGGGCGGCGGCGGTGAAGGCGGCAACGGCTAAGGTGCAGAATCTGTAAGAATGAGAGGTTGTGAGCAATGACTCGCAACCTCTCTTCGCATATACATCGTTATTTCTCCCTGTATTTCTTTATGACGCTGTAGGCTGTGTAGAGCCCCAGTTCGCCGGCCTTGCTAAGGTCGCTGACGCCCTCGTTGATGCGGTTGGCGTAGATATGCACCAAGCCTCGGTTATAATAGGCCTCCGCCAGATTCCCGTCGAGCTCAATGGCCTTGGTGAAATCATCGACGGCACGGGTGTAATCCTTGCGCTGGGCATAAAGATTGCCTCGGTTATAATAGAGGAAGGCATTCTGCGGCGAACGCTGGATGGCCACCGAGAGGTCGCTGAGCACATTAGCCGACTTCAGGTCGATGTTCGTTCCCTGCGAGGCATTGAAATCGTTGATGCGTGCCTGACAGACGGCACGGAGCCAGTAAGGCAGCGAAGAGGTGGACGTGGAGTCCATCTGGATGAGCGTGGAAAGGTCGTCGATGGCAGCTTCGAAGTTCTGTATGCCGCTATAGGCCACGGCACGGTACATCAGCAGCGGCTTGGCCTCGGCATCGCTCTTGGTGGCGCTGATGGCTGTGGAGACGGAATCGAGATAGGCGAAGTAATGCTTCATCACCGACTCGCCCATATTCGGCTGGTTGCCGATGATATACAGCCGATGAGCGGGATGCTGCAGGTTATAGACATCGACCTCACGGTCGTAGGCGATGTAGCTCTTCACCTCGCTCGTCACCTTCACGAAGGAGAGGGTGAACATCGGCTGGAGGCCTATATCCACCTTGCGGTTCTGCACCCGTCCACGATAGTCGCTGCGGTATTCATGCTCTATCTCCTGCTCGTCGGCCACGACAAGCTGGTTGTATTTGTCAGGATCGGTATCACTACGGCGGCGCATCTGCTTCTTCGAGAGGCGGGGCTGCTTGCCGTAGCGCTTGTCCATCTGGGCCTTCAGGATACGGAACTCGTCGAGCTCGGCCTGCCTGGTGTTGCCCAAACGGCGGTAGCAGGAGGCACGGTGCTGGAGGCCGAACCAGAAATTGGGGAACTCCTCAATCACCTTCGAATAATCGGTAATGGCAGCCCGCAGATTGCCCGTCTGCTCCAAGAGCAGGGCGCGGTTGAAAAGCGCCATCAGATTGTCAGGCTCCAATCGCAAGACAAAGTCGAAGTCCTCGATACCGCGGTTGTCGTCACCCACCTGGGCACGCAACAGGCCACGGTTGTAATGGCCGAGGAAGTTATTGGGATCGAGGTCGAGGGCCGTGTCATAGTCAGCCATCGCCCCGCGCAGGTTATTCTGATTGTAACGGGCCATCGCACGGTTGATGTAGTTGCCGGGATGTTTCGGCATGAGGTGAATGGACCTGTCGAGGAATCCCTCACCCTCCTTCCACTTCTGACGCGCCAGGCTGATGATGGCACGCTCTGCCCAGATATTGCCGTCGTAGGGATCGAGGTCGAGGCTCTTCTCCAGCGACTTGACGGCCTCGGTCGTGTCTGTCTGCAACAGATAGATCTCTGCCTGCATGGAATAGGCACGGGCGTACTTGGGCCAGTGTTGCAGCATGGTATCTATCTCAGCCAGGCCCCGCTCATAGTCTTTCTCCTGAATACGGCAGAGCACGCGGTTGTGCCAGAGGTTCTGGTTCTCAGGATCATAGCGCAGGGCACGGGTATAGTCGCTGACAGCATCGGAGTATCTCTTCTGGTTGATACGGCAGAGGCCGCGTAATTCGTAGATGCCCACCACGTATGGATTGCGCTCAATGGCCTGCGTGCAGTCGCTCTCAGCCCCACGGTAGTCGTCGAGGTAATACTTGGCGATGCCGCGGAAATACCAGGGCTCGTAGAGATAGGGCTTGGCGGAGATGGCCTGGTTGAAATACTGGATAGACAGCACGTAGTCCTCGTAATAGAGTGCCGAGCGGCCTATCATCACCAGGCGGTCGATGTTGTACTGGGCGAAACACATTGAACATTGAACATTGAACATTGAACATTGCAATGCCCACAACAATAGCATCCATCTTTTCAAGTATAATTTTGCCATACTATTATGAATGGTCAATGGTCAATGGTCAATAATCAATGTCTTACGGGTTTTGTACGGTAAGAGCAACGGTAGCGGCCTTTCGTCAGGGCCACCAGCTTGCTCTTTATGAGCTGCTTGCGGAGCGGAGAGACACGATCGACGAACATCTTTCCGTCGAGATGGTCGAACTCATGCTGCATCACGCGGGCCAGATAGCCCTCGATCCATTCATCATGGTGCTGGAACTGTTCATCGTCCCACTCCACATGGATACGCGTCGGGCGCACCACCTTCTCGTGGATGGCCGGCAAAGAGAGACAGCCCTCCTCAGAGCTGTCGGTATTCGACTCGTCGTACTCGATGATATGGGGATTGATATACACCCGACGGAATCCCTTGTATTCAGGCAGATCGTCGCTGATGACGTCGAGGTCAATAACCGACAGGCGGATGGCCTTGCCGATCTGCGGAGCTGCCAGCCCGATGCCTTCAGACTCAGCCAGCGTCTCCCACATATCGGCTATCAGCTGCTTCAGGTCAGGATAGTCGGGGGTGATGTCTTCGGCCACCTTGCGAAGCACAGGCTGGCCATATATATAGATAGGTAGAACCATTCAAATTGAAAATTGAAAATTGAGAATTGAAAATTGAAAATTATTTGCGGCTGCGGAGGTAATCTTCGAGGATGATGGTGGCGGAGATCTCATCGACGAGGGCCTTGTCCTGGCGGGCCTTCTTCTTCAGGCCGCCTTCGAGCATCGCCTGATGAGCCAGAACGGAGGTGAAACGCTCGTCGAAATACTCTATCGGAACCTCAGGAACAGCCTTGCGCCAACGGTTGACGAACTGCTGGACCCTTGCCAGGTTCTCACTCGGCTGGCCATTCGGCTGTCTCGGCTCACCGATGATGATACGCTCCACAGGCTCTTTGGCAAGATAAGCCTTCAGCCAGTCGAAGAGCTCTGATGTAGAAACAGTCGCCAACCCTCCGGCTATAATCTGAAGAGGGTCGGTGACTGCTATACCGGTACGCTTCTTACCGTAGTCAATGGAAAGAATCCGCGCCAATGTGCTTACTGGTTAGAAAGCAGCCAGGCATCCTTGTAGGCCTCCTGGGCACGGAACTCGTCACGGCTGCGGGCGGCATCAGCCTTGTTGTCGAAGGTTGAGGCGATAACGCGATACATATTGCGGTCTTCGTTCTTGACAATCTGGGCATCATAGCCGGCATCACGCAGACGCTGCTGCAGACCCTCGGCATTTGAAATCAAGCCGAAAGAACCAACGACGACGCTGAAAGCCTTCAGGCCACTACCGTTGACCACGGAAACACGCTCCTGACGGACAGAGACATTGTCTGCATTGTCATAGACACGTGTGTCAGTAGCGGGCTTCGTCTGAACAGGAGCCACAACGGCAGGAGTCTCTACAGCGGCAGGCTGAGTGGCAGGCTGCTGATTCTGCTGGGCAGTATCATACTGCTTTGCTTTCTCATAAGCCTTCTTGTAGGCACTCTCACTTGATTTACAACTTGTAAAACCCAATGCCAGGCACAGGCCGGCGCATAATACAATGTACTTTTTCATCTTTAAATTTATTAATGTTATACTTATTCTTCAATATTTTGGTGCGAAATTACAAAATATCGCGGAAAATGGCACAAAAATGGTGCATAAAGTTTGTTAAATAGCGGAAATATCGGCTTTTTAACAAAAAATGACAGGGAAAAGTTGGCCTATTTCGAAATAAATGCGTACATTTGCCAAAGTTAAAAGATATGTTTCACTTCAAATAATATTATCTATGAAGAGTTTTGGTTATATAGGCGCATTCCTCGGCGGTGCAATCGCCGGTGCAGCCCTTGGTATTCTGATGGCTCCCGAAAAGGGACAGGACACCCGTGTAAAGATTACGGATGCTGTTGAGGATTTCCTCAAGAAGCATAACATCAAGCTCAGCCGCAAGGAAGTGGTTGACCTGGTCGATGACATTCAGGACGCTGCAGAAGAGGAATAAGGAATGCTTTCCAGCGATAAGAACGTAGAGTCGATTGCACAACTCATCGAGGTGTTCAAGCATTATCTTGGACTCCAGACGGAGTATGTGAAACTCGATGTGATTGACAAGGTGGTACGCCTGCTGACGGCGGCCACCCTGGCAATCCTCTTCTTCTTTATCACGATTGCAGTACTGATGTACCTCTCGTTTGCCGCTGCCTTCTGGCTTTCGGCCTATATAGGCACGGCTACGGCCTTCCTCATCGTGTCGGCCTTCCATCTGCTGATCTTCATTCTTTTCATCATCTATCGCAAGTCATGGATTGAGAAGCCGCTCGTGCACTTCCTCGCCAGCATCCTGCTTAGCAAGTAAATCGTCAATTGTAAATTCCCACAGATGCTACCCGTCAAGAAAGAGACTCACCAGTTCCGTACACTCGAAGAGATACGAGAGCGCAAGGAACAACTGCTCAGCGAACTGCAACAGGACAATACAAAGTTCAGCACGCTGTGGAGTCAGACCTTTGTCAAGCGTGAGGACAGTACGAAGGGCGAGTATATCTCGGCACTCATTGCCAACAGCGTCACGGCCATTGACGTTTTCCTGGTTATCAGAAAGCTGGTGAAGAATTATGGAAGCCTGTTCGGAAGGTCATCATCCAAGAAAAGAAAGAAGCGCTGACGAAGCGCTTTTTTTATGGCCTGACGTGACCCTATATAACAAAAAAAGGGTCCCCGCTGGGACCCAAACCTTTGTTAACCTTAAATCTAATACTATGAAAAACACACTGCAAAGATACGATTATTCTCGTAACCAAACAAGCTTTTATGCAGAAAAGTGTCTTCCTATAACATTCTTTAACCAAAAGGGGCGGATTTCGGTGGTTTTTGGGTTCAAATCTCGACAATTTGGCCATCATAAGCCAGGTCTATTCCATCCGGCAACCGACGGTTAACCTCTTCATGCAGTCCGATATCATGGCAGGAATGGATGAGATAGGTCTGTCGGGCCTCTACCCTCCTGGAAAAAGCGATGGCATCATCCACCAACTGATGAGCGTGATGAGGTTTGTCGAAACGCAAGGCGTTGACCACCAGAAGTTCCGTTCCCTCTAAATAAGACATCTCGCTCTCATCGATGGTCTTCATGTCTGTGATATACGTCAGCCTGCCGATACGATAGCCCAATATCGGCAACTTGCCGTGCATCACCACAAAGGGGATGATCTCCATGTCGCCAATATGCAGGGGCTCGTGGGGATGAATCTCGTGGAGACCGATGGCAGGCACACCTGGATAACGGTTCTCGGCAAAGCAATAAGGCAACATCTGCAACATCGACTCACGAGCCAGAGGGTCGGCATAGACATTGATCTCACCAAACTGACAGTAGGGACGGATATCGTCCATACCGCCCATGTGGTCATAATGGCTATGGGTTATCAGGATGCCGTCGATCCTGCGGAACGGCTGAGGCAGAATCTGTTGGCGGAAGTCGGGCCCGCAGTCTATCAGAATCCTCGTCGTGTCTGTCTCCACCAGAGCAGAACAGCGGGTACGCTTGTCCTTAGGGTCTGTGCTTTGGCAGACCTTACATTGACAGCCGATAACCGGCACGCCACACGATGTTCCCGTTCCTAAGAATGTAAGTTTCATATAATATTCACTTCTGGGTGAATCTCAATCCCGAACTTCGCCTTGACATCAGCACGGATGGCTTCGCAGAGAGCGACGATTTCCTCGCCTGTGGCGCCACCGCGGTTCACGAGTACTAAAGCCTGTTTGTCATGAACACCTGCACGACCTAAACTCTTACCCTTCCAACCACACTGGTCTATCATCCAACCAGCGGGTATCTTCACGTGACGAGAGTCAACCTTATAACAAGGCATCCCCTCAAACTGGGCTGCAAGTTTCTCATACCGGTTCTTGGTGATGATGGGGTTCATAAAGAAACTGCCCGCATTGCCCATCACCTTCGGATCAGGCAGCTTGGCATTCCGGATGTCAATGATCGTGTCGCGCAGCTGTTGGGCAGTCGGTTCATTGATGCCTTTCCGTTCCAGTTCTGCCCGGATATTGCCATAGTCAAGATGGGGACGGAAGGTCTTCGACAGGCCGTATGTCACCCTCGTGATCAGGAAACGGTTCTTCCAGTCCTTCTTGAAGCGGCTCTGTCTATAACCGTATTCGCACTCTTCGTTTCCTATCATCCATGTTTTTCCCGTCGGTATCTCAATCATCCATACACAGAGAATGAGATCCTTTGCCTCCACACCGTAGGCACCGATATTCTGCACAGCCGAAGCCCCCACGTCGCCAGGTATTAGCGAAAGATTCTCCATACCGTAGTAGCCGGTCGCAAGACTCGTCGCCACCATATCGTCCCAGACCTCGCCGCTGCCGCAGGTCATTCTTTCGCAGAAATAGTCTTCCTCAAAATAATATCCCTTGATGCCCGAACGCACCACGATACCGTCGAAATCCTTCGTCAACAGCAGATTGCTGCCGCCACCTATTATTATATATGGAAGCTTCGACTTCCTCAGGATCTTCGCCACCTCGATCGCCTCGAAGTCATCCTCAAACTCCAGATAACGGCTGCACTTGGCATCGATGCCAAATGTATTATGCGCTTTCAGACTATAATTCTTCTCGTCTTTCAATTGTCAATTTTCAATTATCAATTGTCAATTAACTAAGTCGTCATTTTGGTCAGAAGCCAGCGACCGCCCGTTTTCTTGAACCGCAGTTCCATCTCGAGACCGTTGGCAATACCACGAAGGATGAATATCTTGGAATTACCCGCCGTCTGGGGAGAGCCGTAAATAATGTTATAGATGACCTTCGATGGCAGCTTGGGTGCGAAAGCCTCCCAAGTATCGGGCGTGATGACACCTTCCATCGTACTGAAATCATCGTCGGGATCAGGCCCCACAAAAGTCACCATCGGACTCAGGCTCTTTATCTGATAGGCCGAATCGGTCACGAAACGCTGATAGAAACTGAGGAACGAGGAGTTGATGTTCTCCGCGATGGTCGTCTCACGGATCTCACGCAGCATCCAGGCCCCACGGATGCGATTGAACACATAGTCCTTCACCAGATTCTTCCGCAGTTGGATTTTCTCTACAATGGCCTCATTGATGGAGGTATCCCTCATCAGCTGCATCTGCTGGTCGTTGTCGAAGAACAAGGTGTAATAGCCTTGCCGCATGAAGAAATGCTCCGTCTTCCAGCCGCCCTTCTCAATCTTCGACTCAGTATTCTGCCTATGAATGGAAAGCGGGAAGATCACACGTTGCTTCTGGAGTTTCTTATTGGCTGCGAAATTGAAGAAGAAATCATCGAAGAGCTCATCCATCGCCTTGGGTGTCGGCGTCTCCACGAGTAACTGCTCCAGAGTGTCCATCGGCACACTATCCACGCTGTCGGCGACAGAATCCACCGACAACCCTTCCGTCTGTTGCGTCTTGCTCCCTGTACAGGAGAGCATCAGCACGACACTGGCGACAATTACATAAAAAAATCTCTTCATTCTCTCAAATTTGGGGCAAAATTACACAAATTTTCAGATATAAGTACACAAGAACTGATATTTTTTATGTTTCTTTTGTTCTTTTGTCTAAAAAAATAAGTACCTTTGCACGCAAATTTACAAAAATAACTCAGATATGTTACTTGACAAGATAGACGAACTTCTGAAAGAAGTACAGGAATTAAGTGCTAAGAACGCCGAGGAAGTGGAACAGCTCAGACTGAAATACCTGAGTAAGAAGGGTGAGATTACCGCTCTGATGAATGACTTCCGCAACGTGGCTGCCGACCAGAAAAAGACGGTGGGTATGAAGATCAACGAGCTGAAGACCCTCGCTACGGAACGCATCAACCAGCTCCGCGAGGAGTGCGAGACCCAGGAGAGTGGCGATGAGGCTATCGACCTGACACGTACGCCCTACCCCATCCAGCTCGGTACGCGCCACCCGCTGACGATCGTCACCAACGAGATCATCGACATTTTCTCGCGCATGGGCTTTGTCCTGGCCGGCGGTCCTGAAGTGGAAGACGACCTCCATGTGTTCACCAAGATGAACTTCGCCGCCGACCATCCTGCCCGTGATATGCAGGACACCTTCTTCGTCAGCCAGCATCCCAACGATGTGACGAAGAACATCCTGCTCCGCTCACATACCTCTTCAGTTCAGGCCCGCGTCATGGAGCACATGCACGATGATAACGGCAAGCTGACAGCGCCTATCCGCGTGATCTGTCCGGGTCGCGTCTATCGTAACGAGGCCATCACCGCCCGCGCACATTGCTTCTTCCATCAGGTGGAAGGTCTGTATATCGACAAGAACGTTTCGTTCACCGATCTCAAGCAGGTGCTGTTGTCATTTGCCAAGGAAATGTTTGGTGCTGACACGAAGATCCGTCTGCGCCCCAGCTACTTCCCCTTCACAGAACCTTCTGCAGAGATGGATATCAGCTGCTTCATCTGCGGCGGCGAGGGCTGCGGCTTCTGTAAGCACACGGGCTGGGTGGAGATCCTCGGCTGTGGTATGGTTGACCCCAATGTGTTGGAACTCTGCGGCATCGACTCAAAGGAATACAGCGGCTATGCCTTCGGTATGGGTGTCGAGCGCATCACCAACCTGAAGTATCGCGTCTCAGACCTCCGTATGTTCTCCGAGAACGACACCCGTTTCCTCGAAGAATTCGAATCAGCTAACTAAATAATACTTACGGTTTATTTTCCCATTATATGTACGGGCGATGGCATCAACCTGCTCGTACAGCTGTGGAACTTTGTATGGTTCCAGACGCTCAGCGAGATAACGGGCAATGGTTCGCTTGCTGAACACAGCATCCTCGGCCATCACGACAAGCAGCTTCAGGGCGCGTCCCATGATGGGATGTTCGGCTGAAATGCAGATACAGTCCTTGATGCCAGGAACAGACATCGCCACGTCCTCTACTTCCGTAGGTGCCACCTTGTAACCGCCGACGTTAATGACATCGTTCTCACGGCCTCCGATATGCAGACGGCCTTTTTCGTCAATATGCCCATAATCCGACATATAGACGGTATCATCCCTCAGCACCGTAGCCGTCAGTTCCGGATCACCCAGATAGCCTGACATCAGCGTATCACCCTGACAAGAGATCAGTCCCTTAGGCGTAATAATGACCCGTGAATGGGGCATCGGACGCCCCAGACAGCCTGCCAGACATTCACCGTCGTTGAAGTCATAGGTGGCGATGATGCCCGTTTCCGTAGAGGCGTAAGTGTTATAAAGCCGCGTATGGGGCAACAGCTGGCAGAGTTGAAGCATATCGGCATGTGACAAAGGGGCTCCTCCACTCTCGATAAAGTCGAGACAGTCAGCAAGGGCCGCAAAGCGCTTTGCATCGAAGGATAGCAGGAAACGAATATTGGCAGGGACGAAGAAGGTGGCGTATTTTCCCTCAGGTTCGAAGGCCTGGAAGAAAACGTTGGCATCCTTCAGACCGTCGAGGATATGGAGAGTGCCACCCAACAGGATGACTGGCCACATCTTCGAAAGACTGCCGATATGGTTCAGCGGACCATGTACGACGAAAGTGAGATCGTGGGAGAAGCCCTGTCCTGCAATAAGGTTCTCTGCATCGGCGACAATCGTACGATGACTGATCATCACCCCTTTCGACTGTCCTGTGGTGCCTGTCGTAAAAAGGATATCAGCAATACCCTCAGGCACCTCACAAGCTGTCAGACGTCCGGCAATCTCGTTGTAGCGGCTCTCTGGAATATTCTTCTCCAAAGGCACGGCCACGCGCCCCGAAAGATGAATCGACAGATAGATGATGAGGAAATCGATGGTCTGGATAGCCTTGAAGGGAATACAGCGTAAGGCCTCCGAGGCAGATAGTTCGTCGGCCTTCTCCTGCACCCGCTGCCACAACTGGGCATAGGTAAGACGCTCGTTACCGCAAATCACCGCCACCTTGTCGGGATAGCGCTCCGCATCTTGCTTCAAATAGTCTTCAAGGGTCATAACTTCTCACTCTTCACTTTTCACTTCTCACTTCTCACTTCTCACTCTTCACTTCCCAACTTCCTCTCCACCATCGCCACAATACTATCGAGTGTCTTCAGGTTACGCGGAGTAGCATCGACAGCCTCCAACTGGATACCAAAAGCATCGGAGAGCGTCATCAGGATAGTGGTGATACCCAAAGAATCAAGTTCGCTGAAGAGGAAGTCGGAATCGAAGTCCACCAACGGCAGCGCATCCTCTAATAGAGTTCTGATTTTTTCTTTCATATCTTATTTACCTTTTTACTTTTTATCTTTAATAATAATCCGTAGCATAATGGGGGCAGGATGAAAGCCATGAGCACCACAGACAGCATACCGACGATGGTCACTTCGGCCAGCGAATGGAGGGCAGGATGACGAGCCACAATGAGCGAGCCGATGCCGATGAACATGATGAGTGCCGAAAGGATGATGGCCCGCTTGTAGGAGGCCAGCATCGGCTTGTGGTGAGTCGCCTCATAGACCGCCCCTTCGGTCATGAAGATGGTATAATCGTCGCCTTGTCCGAAAATGAACGTGGCGAGAATGACATTGACGATATTAAACTGGATGCCGCAGAGAGCCATGATACCGAGAATCCACAGCCAGCTGACAGCCATCGGCAGGAAGGACAACACGGCCAAGGAGAATCTGCGGAACGAGAACCAGAGGAAGAAGAACACGATGCATCCGCAGGCCCAGCCGATATAGTTGAAGTTGTCGGAGAGCTGACTCAGCATCCGACTGTTCAGGTGTTTCACGTCGATGTTCTGCATGAGCAACGTAGGCGGTAATCCACGGAAATACGTCAGCGGCCGTGGCTGATAATTGCCATCGACGATGGCCTCGAACTCACGGAAGGAATCATCGGCAAACCCAACCTTCGGTGCCTCGGCATGAAGCTGTTCCAAGAGACTGGTATGATAGAGATTGACGAAACGCGCCCACATCAGCAAACGCTGCTGCTGGATGCTGTCTGCAAGCAGGAAATGAGGATTGGACTCTGCCGGCTGTGCCTCACCCATCTGCTGGAGCAGAGCCATATCGGCCTTCTGCTCTGCCGTCATGTAGTTGATATGACTCAGGTCGGTATCGAAACTGGTACGCAGACTGTGCCAACCGAAGAAGAGCGTCAGCACAATGACCACCGCCACTAACCAAGGCTTATCGTGCAGCGAGACCGCCGCCAAGCGCGACAGCATACGACCATGCTCCTGAGGTGCGGCCTTCACCATGTGAGGCAGCCACAACAGCACAAAGAGAATGGTGCCTATCAGCAACATGGCACTGAAGAGTCCCAAGTCACGAAGGGCGACCGACTGTAGGGGCACCAGGGCAAGAAAGGCTCCCACAGTAGTGATGTTACCCACCACGAGGGGTTTGGCAATCTCCCTGAGGGCCGTCCGCACATCCGGCGTATGCGAGAGATGGGCAATGAGGTGCAGGGGATAGTTGACGGCAATGCCAAGAATGACAGACGAAATACCGATGACGATGATGGATACCTCGCGATGCACCAACGAGAGACCTGCAAGGGCAAAGAGCCAGCCCCAGCCGATAGCCACAACGATGAGTAAGAGGTTACGCACATTGCGGAAAGAATAGTAGAGCAGCAACAGAATCAGCACCACTGCCAACGATACGGAAAGCAGACTGTCGGTCTTGATCTGACTGGCATTCCCTACGGCAATAGCCGGTCCCCCGGTAATATGGACGTTCAACTGCCCGTCGCCCTCTGTTTGCAACACCTCGTCGGCACAGCCCTGGAGCAATGCGAGCAGACGGCTGTTACCTTCCGTCTCGCTGGAGCCGAAACTGCTGTCGAGCATGACAATGGCTCTGCGCATATCTGCTGTGAAGATATAGCCCTCGTAAAGTTCAAAGGCATCGCCCGAACCCTGCTGGAGGGTAGAAACGACAGGCGTAAAAAGGTTCAACGGGTCAAACTGGATGTTCTCTGACAACAGGCTGCCAACAGGGAACATCAGCATCTCGCGGTCGGCCTGCAACTGCTCCGCCACATAGTCGTCACGTTGCAACAGACTGTCGATGCGGGCATAGTCTGTGGCATCGAGGAAGAAGGGGATGTGACGATAGACAAACTGCGCCACCTGCTGCGCCTGCGAGAGATCTGCCTGATCTGTGAGGCTGCTCACCATACGGGCTGTATCGCGTTCACCGACGATAGAGACGAACTTCTCGATGGCCTGCACCATCACGTCAGGATCAGCCTCCACAGAGTCGCGGCTCTCGAAGATGACGAACAGCCTGCTGGCGCCCGAGACCTCCTGATACATCCGCAGCTGCTCCTGCTCCGCTGTTTCAAGCGGCAGGAAGTCGGAGATATCCTCCTTGAAGTCAAGCCTCAGCACCAATGCCAGCAGTACCAGTGTGGCTGCGACGAACGACACGAGACACAGCCGTCTGTGCCCCGCCATCGCATCATACAGTCTCACTACCCACTCGCCCATCACCTTGTTTCTATCGGATTCGCATAGATGCCCAGGAAGATGTCCTTCAGCTGCTCAATGTCACAGGTGTCGTAGCGTTCCAGTTTCGACAGACGCTTCATGAAGGCATCGTACTCCTCCTGGGTGTAGAAACCACGGAACTTCGTACTGCCATAGCGCACATCGTGGGCAATATAGTTGTTCGGATACAGACGATAGGCCGGATTGATACGACTGTCGATGAGCATTGCCACAGCCTTGTGATACTCATTGTTCGTCAGATCGTCATAGTATGCCAACTCTGCCTCTGTGATAGGCTCGCAAAGCTCGATATGCACCCTACCCTTCGGCTGCAACAGCCCTGTAAGGATGCTGTTCAGGTCTTCACCGGGTTTCTTGGTGTATTTGGCAAACTGACTCTGATAGAGTTCCAGTGCCTTGAGGATATCACACGACTCCCACTCATAGCTGATGGCAACGGGTACGATATGCAGGTCGGCAAGGGCTTTGATCTTATCCCTCGGCTCACTCATGCAGAACATCTTGATGATACCCTGATCCGTCGCGTCCACACCGTCCTTCGTACGACCGTTGCGCTGGGCAATCCATACGCTCTGGTGTTTCTCGGTAATGGCATAGCGGATATACTCTGAGAGGTGCATCGAACTGCGGTAGAAGTCCTTGATGCTGCCACCCGGACGCTCCACCTTGAACATCTTGTTGCACTTGCCGATATCGATGACCAGCTGGTTCATCATCAGGTTGGCACCGAAGGTTATCTCCGTGGTGTCGAAGCCCTGCTTCACGAAGAAATACTGCAAAAGGCTTGAGTCAAGCATGATATCTCGGTGGTTGCTCACGTAGAGATAGTTCTCGTCAGGGCGCAGGCGCTCGATGCCGGAACAGCTGAACTCCGTGATGCTCTGGTCAATCACACGCTGATTCACCATCACCATCGTCTCTGTCTGGAAATCGTGTACATTCGTATAGCCCGCGATTCGATTTCTCACCACGTCGATAGGCTCATCAGGATAGACATAAGACGCTAACAGCGGGAACGAACTGCTGTTGGCAATACGATGCATCGCCTCAGGAATCTCCTCCTCATAGTAAGGACGGATGTCGTCAAACTTCGGATCTCGTATCATATATTCAATTCTTTTATCCATTTCATAAAAGCGTACCGCCAACGCCGGCACTCGACAGAACCTTTCACGTCGGACATGCCGAAGCCGTGACCGCCCGTCTTGTACTGCAGATAGGTATGTGGTACCTGCCGCGCTGTCAGGGCTGAGTCGAGCAGCACACTATTGCGGTAGTCCACCACGGGATCGTCCTTGCAATTGATGAGCAGCACAGGCGGACATCCCTCTGGGATATGACGCTCTAACGAGAGGGCATCGCAGAGTTCGGTATCGTGCACACGGCTCTCGCCTAAGAGTGCCCTACGCGAGCGACGATGGGTACAGTCTTCCGTCATCGTCACCACAGGATAGACGGGTACGATAAAGGCGGGCCAGTCCTGCCTATCGAAAAGTTCTGCTGACGACATCGCCAAGTGGCCTCCGGCTGAGAAGCCCATCACGCCCACCTTATGAGGGTCAATACCATAGTCGGCTGCATGATCCCTGACGTATCGCAACGCCTGCCGCAAGTCATCCTGAGGGTCTGGATAGCGATTCCCACGAAACAAATAGCGGAAATGGGTCATGAAGGCCGGAGTCTGTGCCGTACGGTAGCGCAGCACAAAGGCGGCAATGCCCTGCTGTTGCAGCCAACGGGCCACATCATGCCCCTCTGTCTGTATGTCGTGCCAGAAATAGCTTCCTCCAGGACAGACGATAACAGCAGTATGCCCCTCGCCAGCGACGGTATAGGGCATCAGTTCCACCGTCTGCCGACAGTCAGTACCCTCCCAGATATTCACAGCTTTTACTGGAGTGAGAAGTGAAAAGTGAAAAGTGAGAATTGTCACGATCACCTTTATCCAGGATATTCTATGTTCATTCATATCTCAATTCTTTATTCTTTCAATTACATAATTCAACCCCAATATCGCCTCACAGGTATTAATCGCCGTCAAGGGCACACCGCAAAAGCCGTGCAGGTTGTTGTTCTGACCGGTCAACAGCAGGTTGCGCACCTTTGTCACCACAGGCAACTGCGAGAGGGCGATGTTCTGCCAGTCCTTGCTGAAGCCACAGATGGTTCCCTCCTTCGCACCGTAGTAGTCGCGGATGGTAAGGGGCGACGAGATGTTCACAGCCTCAATGGCCTCACGGAAGCCGGGGTGCAACACCTCTATCTGGGTCAGCAACCGCTCTGCCATCTGCTGCTTCCATTGTTCATAGTCCTCGCCGCGATGGCCCGTGGTGGTATGCTCCCAACGGCGTACAGCCTCAAAGGACATCGGTGCCGTCAGAAGCACCTTACTGCTGTACGGCCCCTGCTGTTCCTCGGGTGGGGTCATCATCAGGAATCCCAAGGGCCACGGACGATCCTGACGACTGAAGTTCCATACATCGTCGTAACGTGTCATATAGTACTCCGAGTGGTTGATATAGGGGAAACTCTCTGGTTTCATCTTGATATACAGGACAAAGGCCGAATGGGCGTTAGGTATCTCGTTGAGCCGGTCACGATATGACTTGGGGAAAGCCTTCTCGTCCATCAGTTGCAACAACGTACAGGGATGGATGGCGGAGATATAGTAGTCGGCCTCGTAACGGAGTCCCTTACGGGTTCTCACGTAGTCCACCTGCCGGTCGTTGACCTCAACCCATTCCACACCGTCGCCAGCGATTACTTGTCCGCCATGCTCTCGGATGACCTGTGCCAGAAGTTCCGCAAACTGCTGACTGCCACCTACGAAGCGGCTGGCACCGTTGATGTATAGTGTGCTGATAATGGCATGAACGTAGGCTGGTGTCTGGTTGGCACGTCCTCCGTAAAGTGGATTCATATAGGCAAGGATGCTACGCAGACGGGGATTGCCGACATGGCTGGCAATGAACGCATCGGCAGCCATCATAAACTGTTCGGAATGCGAGAACATATCCTTACGGGCAGGACGGAGCCAGAAGAGATCCACCTCTTGGGCAACGGCAAACACGGCATCCACATAGCGCCGCAGATTATCACGCTCTTCGGGGAAATATGCCGCCAGCGACTCTACGAAACCCTCACGCCCCTTTGCAAGCTGATAGCTCTGATGGTCTTCGGCGAAGTAGATACGGTCTGTACAGTCATCATCCACGTGACGGATCTTCACCTTGTCGAGGATGCCTAAATACTGACAGATTTTCCGGACATTACCGCCAGGCTGCATACCGCCGATGACGTGCATGCCCGTGTCGAACACCTCGCCGAAACGACGGAACGACTGCAGGCCGCCACCAATGATGGCGTTCTTCTCGAGCACCGTCACATGGATTCCCTCCTTCGCCAGGATGGCTCCACAAAACAGGCCTCCCAAGCCTCCTCCGATAATCACAACTGTCTTCATCCTATCGCGGTAGCAAATCCTTCACTTCTCACTTCTCTCTTTTCACCTCCTCATAGATTCTCGCCGCCGTCAGCAGTTCGCTGCACGTGACGACCATTCCCACCAGCACCCCAAGGATGCCGTGCGAGTTGATATTCTGTCCCGTCTGAAACACATTGGGCACCTTCGTCCTCTGCGGCACACGACAGGCAGGCCCCAACGTGATGTCTTTCGCCACGCCGTACATCGAACCACCCTCCGTACCCGTGTAGTCGAGATAGGTCAGCGGCGTCGAGGTATAGTAATGCTGTATCTGTGAGCGCAGACCGGGGAATTCCTCCTCCAAAGCATCAAGCAGCCGTTCGGCCTTCTCACGCTTGAACGCCTCATAATCCTCCCCTCGCCTGCCGACTTTCGTACCCAGCCAGCGCTCCACATCCTTCATCTGCATATACGAGAGGATGACACCCGTCCGGGCATATTGCGCATGTGCTTCGTGGCACAGGTGCATATAGAGATAGCCCTTCGGCCACGACTGTTCGTCGTAGTGTTCGCAGTTCCAGGGCGTTCCGGCTCTGTAGCCGTAGAAATTACTGTTCATATAGGGCACCTGATTCTCCTTGAAATGCAGATACACGGAGAACCCGCCGACGGTCTGCGGCAGGTTGGCGATACGCTGTCGGAAGGCAGGACGTATCAGCTTCGTATCTAACAGTTCCAGTGTCCTTTTCGGATGGGCATCCGAAATCACGGTGTCAGCCTCCAAGAGCCTGTCGCCGTTGATCTCCACCCCTGTAGCCTGATGATCGTTGCAGACAATCCTCGTGGCCCTCGCCCGTGTCATCACCCGTCCGCCATATTTCTCTATCGTCTTCACCAACGAGGCGGCGATGGTGTCGCTGCCACCGGCTATACGGTAGGCACTCTGGTTGTAGAAGTCCATGATGAAAGCGTGCGTAGAGAACGGTGTCTTGCCAAGCTCGGCAGCATATAAAGGCAGATTGCCCACCAAGACCTTCGCTAACAGAGGGTCGGTGATAATGCTGTCGATGACCTCGTCGATGCTCCTCAGCTGGTATTCTGTATTGATGGCGGCATCACTCTCGGCATGCTTCAGCGAATGGAGCGACGAGGCCCCTGCCACCTGCTCCACCAAGTCGAAATAGCGCACCAGGTTATCATGTTGCCGGGGGAAGTACTCGCTCATCTGACTGATGAACACCTCGCGGCCATTGGCAAAGCGGAAACGCTGGCCATTGAGACTGACGATGTCGTAGGCCGTCGTATCGAGGGGTGAGAGGGTGATATCCTTACGCACCTCTAAATAGCGCAACAGCCGGTCGAGTGTCTGCCCTTCGGTGGCACTACCGATGAAGTGCATGCCCGTCTCGAACTTCGCCCCGCGACGGGTGAAGCATTGCAGACAGCCACCCACCTGCGTCGCCTGCTCCACGACGGTCACGTCGTAACCGTTCTTCGCCAGCATCACGCCGCACGACAGGCCTCCCAGCCCACTGCCTATGATGACAACCCTCTTCATATACTATTCACTATTCACTATTCTCTTTCTATCTCGTTTGCAATCTTCGCGTACCTATTAATATATAATTGTCTCACCTGTTTGGCCTGCGCCTTGGTATCACCCATCGCCGCCAACTGTTCGCGCCCTATCGGTTCACCCACCTCAATGTAGATAGGCCCTTTGTGCAGGGCGTATGTCTTCTTCTTCAGGATTCTCCCCGGCCCGTAGAGGAACATCGGCAGCACATCCACTCCCAACTGTTCGGCGATATGGAAGGCCCCTTGATGGAACCGTCCGATACGGCAGTCCTTCGACCGCGTGCCCTCAGGATAGACGGCAATGGAGTAGCCGCGCTCCACGAGCGACTGCAGCTTGGGCATCAGCGCATCGATGCCGTCACGCACAGGGTAATACTCCGCATGACGGATCAGGAAACCGTAGAAGAAGTTGTTCCACACCCAGTCGTTGGTCAGGAACACAATGTTCGGCGTGAAGATGAGCTGACAGAACAGATCGAGGTGCGACTGGTGGTTGCAGATGACCACACGCGGCTGATCGAAATCAGTACCCTCCGCCACACGATAAGAGAACCGCGTGCCTGGGATTCCGTGTTTCAGCATCACGATCCTTGCCGAGCGCCATATCACTTTATGCAGGTTGCGCCGCTTGGCCTCGGTCATCTTGCCGATATGCACATAGACCCACACCGCCGGCGTGATCACCACCAGTATGAAGAAGCTGAAGAACAGCAGCGAATAGGCCGTTCGCAGGAAGGTCATCAGCCACCGCCACAACCGCAGCGGCAACCCATAGACCACCGCCAGCAGACATAGCACCGTGTTCAACAGCGAGATACGGGCGAAATCCCAGCCCGGACGGAAATGACTCACGCGTTCATCCTTCGGCGGATAATAGACGTCAATCTCCACAGGCACGAGCTCCACCCCGTGCCACGAGGCAAAGACCAGCAGTTCCAGCTCGGCCTCATAACGCGACGTCAACAGCCGCAGCCCGTGGAGTCTCTTCAACGGATAGAGCCGATAGCCAGTCTGCGTGTCAGGCAGCCTACGCCCCGTCTGCACCCAGAACCAGAAGTTCGAGAAGCGGTTGGCAAAACTGCTGCCCTTCGAGCGTTTCACACCCTCTAATCGTCGTGAGCCCACGATGAGTGCCCATGGATGAGCCTGATTAGCCTGCAGCAGCGTGGCGATGTCCTTTGGATAGTGCTGGCCGTCGCCGTCGAGAGTGATGGCATAGCTGAAGCCCCGCTTCAGGGCCTCGCGGAAGCCCGCCTTCAGAGCCGAGCCCTTACCCTGGTTCGCTGGCAGCGTCACCACCGTGATGCCCTCAATGGCTTCGAGGATGGCCTTTGTGCCATCGCTGCTGCCGTCGTTCACCACAATCACATCAGCGCATTGCTCCAGTGTCAGGCGCACCACATCAGCAATAGTACCGGCGTTATTATACGTCGGTATCACCACACAGATACCCCGCTCGCGGAGCGTCTGCTGCTGCCTTGTTATGTCAGATAATGGCATAATCGGGCGCAAAGGTACACATTTTAATTGATAATTCAATTGAAAATTGAGAATTTTATCGGCGGCAGCAAATTTTCACTTTTCATTTTTCACTTTTCACTTCTTTTTCGTATCTTTGTCACCAAAATAAATCGATATCCGTGTAGTTTTTCGTAACTATGCTGCGTCTAATGGGTGTAAAGATTCAAAAAACAAAACGACAATGACGACATTAGAAAGAAAGTTTGCGCAAACCGTCGCTGAGCATAAGAGCACCATCTACACCGTGTGCTACATGTTCTCGCAAGATGCCGACGAGGTGAACGACCTGTTCCAGGAAGCACTCATCAACCTGTGGAAAGGCTTCGAGAGCTTCGAGCATCGCAGCGACATCAAGACGTGGATCTACCGCGTCGCCCTCAACACCTGTATCTCTATCGACAGGAAGAAACGACGCGCCGCCACAGCCCGGCTGACCATGGACATAAACCTCTTTGAAGACCGCGACGAGGACACCAAGCAGGTGGATATGCTCCACAAGCGCATCTCAAAGCTCCAGCCCTTCGACCGCGCCATCGTCCTGCTCTGGCTTGAGAACCTCCCCTACGAGGAGATCGGACAGATTGTCGGCATCACAGCTAAGAACGTCAGCGTACGCTTGTTCAGAATCCGCGAACAGTTAAAGAACATGTCTAACGATTAAAACTTACCCCATTATGAACAACAATTTTGAAAACAACATGAACGAGACCCAGTTTGAGGATATGCGCCAGCAGTTGAACACCCTGAAGAAGAAACTGGGTGAGCAGGAAATAGTTAACGACCGATTAATCCGTCGATCGATGAAGCAAGAAGCAAACAAGATCTCACGCCGCTATAACATTATCATGGCGATTTGCATACTGATGATTCCATATACCTATATGGTATTTACAATGAGTCTTGGACTCTCGCTTACCTTCTGGATTGGTACAAGCATCTTTATGCTCATCTGTGGAGGAGCAACATATTACAATAGCCTGAATGTGACAAACGCCAACATGATGAGTAAAAACCTGATAGAAGTAGGCCAGAAGATGGCCCGTGCCAAGAAGTTCGACGCCAACTGGCTATTCTTCGGCATACCAGCTGTTATCGTTTGGCTGGCATGGCTAGTGTGGGAGCTCTATCAGCTGGATGCCGACACTGCACGTTACAGTCTTTATGGCGTTGTATGCGGAGCCATACTCGGATCTATAGTCGGTATCAAGATACACACCAGAACCCTGCAACAGTATCAGGACATCATCGACCAGATCGAAGACCTCACCGCTGAGTAACAATCATCCCTATCTACAACAATACCCCAAAAGAATCGAACTATTCGAATCGAGTAGTCCGATTCTTTATTTTTACAGCCGGATTGATGGTCGCACGTGGCATCGCGAAAAAAGACTACTATCTTACACAAAACACGCTGCACCTGACGCACTTCCTGCACCTAACTTGTATCGCAATAGAAAGTGCCGTGGGAACTAATAGTTTACCCGTAGCAAACCTGTCTTGAATGCCGTCTGAAATTGTTGCCGACTTCTGTCAACCAAGTGTCCGACTTCTGTCAACCGACTGGACGGCTTTATGTCAACCAACCTGACGGCTCTATGTCGGCAATGGGTTCGAAACGTCTTAGCGTCTTAAATGCCCTCGTGACAAAAGTTGTAATTGGTATAGGAGCCTTCCTTCTGTCAAGCGGAGCCTCCAATTGTCCGAGCGGAGGCTCTAAATTATTATACGGAGCCTCTAAATTTTCCTACGGAGCCTCCAATCAGAGCCCAAAAGGCTCCTTTTTCCATATCAAAAAGACAAAATAAATTTTTATTCAGGTGCATGAGGTGCGTCAGGTGCAGCTTGTTTTTGTTACTTATATTGTTAGGACGTTAAGCACTTAAATAATGTTAATTATTCGATCTTTACTGCAAGGAATCCGCCCCGATGGAGTTATATAAACATAACAACAAAACAGTAATGATATGAAATATTTAGCAACTGCATTTTTCTTGTTGACAATGATGATGATAACCGTCTCATGTTCAAAAGACGATGGTAACAATGTCAGTACGAATTCTTCGGCCCCTCGTGAGAAAGGTGAGAAGGATGATCAGGGTGAGAAAAACAACAAAGGCAACAAAAATGATATCTATAATGTCGGCCAGTATGAGTACTATGGTACTTGGAAGATTAATGACTCGACAGTGGTGGCAGATGATTTTGGTTGGCTTTGGTATGAGTATTGTTCGCAAATACCAGACTCATATATAGATCCATATCATCCCAATAGCTTTGGTATTTGTTTCTCAACCCAAATCGACCCCTATGTCTCGTACCAGGAGTTTCCAATCAAACCACTTGTTTATCATTTTTTTCCTGAAGCTGATATTGCCCATGTCGTCTTTGCAACTCAAATATCTGGAGGCCCCTCTATGGACAAATGGACAATTTTGTTTAATATAACTCATCAATACGAAATAGAAGGCGATGAGAGTGCAAACAGTGCATTCCTCCTTTCATGGTTGAATCCAACGGGACACTCAGATAACGCCCTTTATTATGAACTAAAAGGCTCTGATGCTTCTGCTTATATACATTTCACCGTAGTCGTGACAACGAAAGATGAAGACTATTTTGGGCTGTCGTTCAATATTGTTCCTCACAAGTCGTTACTCGTTTTTGATCGCCAGACAGAAATGATCACCTTCTCGCTCAATATGCCCTCAATAGACATCATCGATAAAGACTTCACAAGGACTACCAGGCAATTAAGCCCAGAATATACAATCACCTACAACAGTCATAAAATAATACGTCACAACGTTGGAAACTGAAGAGCAGCTGCTCAGCGCTATACGTAGCGGAGACGAGTCGGCGTTCAGACGCCTCTACGAACGCTACTCGAGGTATGCTATAGCCATAGGGCTAAGGTATATCCCGGAGCAGAATGAGGTAAACGACGTGCTGCAGGACAGTTTCATCAAGATATTGACCTCCCTCGACCAGTTCAACTACCGCGGAGAGGGCTCTTTGAAGAATTGGATCGGAAGGGTTGTGGCCCATCAGGCGATAGACCACATCCGCCATCGGGAACGCGTCAGTTTTGTCAGCATCAATACTGACGATGTGGTTGACGAAGATTCTGACATCTGGGAAATGCCGTCGGAGATTCTCACAAGGATGATCGGAAGACTGCCTGCGAACTACAGGGTGGTACTCAACCTCTATGTGTTCGAAAGGCTTACACACTATGAAATCGCCCAACTGCTTGGCATCAAGGAAAAGACTTCTTCCTCGCTATTCTTTCGGGCAAAGCAACTGCTGAAGAAAATGGCAAATGACTACCTAAATGAATAAACAATATGGAACAGGACAAGTTTACACAGCAACTGCGCGACAAGTTGGACGGCTTTGAGATGGATGTCCCGGAAGGGCTCTGGGAAAACATCGAGGCTGCACTACAGAAGCAGGGCGTACTGCCGGTAAGCGAGCCCAGACGTACCCGTCAATCCCGTTTCATCACCCTGAGGCACTGGGCTGTGGCGGCATCAGTCGTTGCCTGCCTTGTCGGGGGCGGATATTGGTGGTGGAGTAGGCATCATGTGGAGGGAGCACCTGATTCCATACACCCCCCAGAGAAAGCTGTGGCGACAGTGACGACTGTGACAGCAGAGACAGCTGAAACTACGAAGACAATGGAAGCAGTGAAGGCAGTGAAGACCTCCCCTAACCCCTCATATAGAAGGGGAATGGAGGTGCCCTCACCAGAAGAGACCTCTCCTACCCTCTCCTCAAGGAGGGGAACTGAGGTGAACCCTGCTGTGGCTATCTCTCTCCCAAAAGAGGAACCAGAGGAGATCACGCCGCCGACACCCAAGCGTAGGAAACAGCCTTATATAAGTATTTACTCAGGTAATGGAATCGACAACTATCTGAGCAGCAACGGCGTAGAGATGGCAGAACAGAAGGCTAACAGCTATCACGCGCTCTATGCCTCGAACACCCATGCCACACGTAGCAGGGACATTATCTATCTGGCCTCATACGAAGAGCGCCAGAAACATGACCATCCCATCGCTGTAGGACTTTCCCTCAGCTACCCCTTGAGCAATCGGATATCCGTCACCTCTGGCGCAGTGGTCACATGGCTGCATTCAGAATTTGAGAACATCATCCGAGACCAGACCATCACACGCAATCAACGACTTGTCTATTTCGGCATTCCCCTCAGCATGAACTACAGGTTTTGGCAATACAAGGGGCTGAAACTATATGCCCTTGCTGGTGGTCAGGCAGACTGGAACGTTTCTGTGGATACCAACACAGACGGCGTAAAACAGGAAATAAACAAGGATCGTATGCAATGGTCTGTTCATGCTGGTGCTGGCATCGAGTTCTGTCCTATCCCACAGTTAGGCCTTTATGTTGAACCTGGCGTGAAATATTATTTCGATAACGGCAGCAATATACTAAACTATTTCAAAGACAAACCATTGAACTATAATGTGCAATTCGGCCTCAGGCTCAATATGTGGAACTTGTAGTTAATTCTTTCTAATTTCTTTCTTGAAATGAAAAATTCTTCGTACTTTTGCACGGTAAAAATAAAAAGGTAACTCAGAAATAAGTAAATCGTTAATGATATGAGACAGATTTATATCGCTTTGATGATGGCTTTGCCCATGTTGGCCAGTGCCCAGGACAACACGTGGGAGCGTATTGAACAGGAACCCGTATCGAAGGAAAAGAAGGATGCAAAATACCTGCTGCCCAACGCCGTGCCAGAGAAGAACGGACTGGTATGCTTTGAGACCACCATCGAGGCACCGGGCAAGACGGCCCGCCAGATCTACGACATCGTGCTGGCACAGCTCACAAAGATGACCACAGAGGCCAACCAGTTGCAGAACAGCACGGTAGCCATACAGGACTCGGTGAACTATAAGCTCGGCGCCACCTACCACGAGTGGCTCGTGTTCAAGAACAGCGCCCTCTCACTCGACCGTACGCAGTTCAACTTCCAGATTATCTGCAACTGCTACGACGGCAGGGCCGAGGTAGCCATGAGCCGCATCATCTACCTCTACGAACTGGAGCGCGACCCGCAGAAATACACCGCCGAGGAATGGATCACAGACAAGTACTGCGTGAACAAGAAGCACACAAAGCTACTGCCCATTTCGGGTAAGTTCCGTCGTAAGACCATTGACCGTAAAGACTTTATATTCAACAAATTGGAGTCGTTACTTAATGCAAAGATATGAATAAAGACCGGATTCGCAACTGGCTGAACCTTATCTTCATGATAGGGGCCGTGGTGGGTGTCATCCTCTACCTGCAGAAGAACGAGCAGACCCACATGCTGGGACTGTACATCATACTCTGCTCGATGGTCGTCAAGATTGCAGAGTCGTCGTTGCGAATGTTGAATCATTGACAATTGATAATTGATAATTGACAATTGATAATTGAACATTATAATAAGATGATGCCGAAGTGGACGTTGAGAGTATTGATGACAATACTCCTCACTCTCTCACCTTCTCACTTTCTCACCTCCTTCGCCCAGGACACCTATAACCAGATAGACGAAGCGGGTAACGTGACGCAGCGCAACCAGAACTTCAACAAGCACAATAACGATACCACAAACAAGAACAAGGAGATTCCCAAAGGACTGCACACTTGGAGGGTGGACAGGAAATTTGGCGACGTCATCCCCACAACGCCCGACACCCTGCCCCACCTCTACATGAACACCACGTTCAACACGGGCTTCTACGGCGAATACAACACCACGGGCAACAACTACACCGCCCGCCAGAGCCGCATCTTCATCGACCGCAAGGAGAACAGTTCGTTCATCTTCACCGACCCCTACAGCTTCTTCATGACAGAGCCTGACGAACTTCACTTCACCAATACCCTCTCGCCGCTGACATACATCAACTACGACAACTGCGGCGACAAGCAGAACGGTGAGGACAGGCTCGGCGCCAAGTTCGCCGTCAACGTGAACAAGCGATTAGGCGTCGGCTTCAAGCTCGACTACGACTATGCCCGCGGCTACTACAGCAACCAGAGCACCTCGCACTTCAACGGCACGCTCTTCAGCTCCTACTTAGGCGACCGCTACAACATGCACATCATCCTGCAGACCAACCACCAGAAGGCCTCAGAGAACGGCGGTATCACCGATGACGAGTATATCGTACACCCGGAATCGTTCAACGACTCATACTCGGAGAACGAAATCCCGACGGTGCTCAACCTGAACTGGAACCGCAACGACAACCATCACGTTTTCCTGACCCACCGCTACAACATCGGTTTCTACCGCAAGGTGAAGATGACCGAAGAGGAGATGAAGGCTCGCCAATTTGCCATCGATGCCGCCAAGGAAAAGGAGCAGCAGAAGAACCAAAAGGACACGAAGAAGCCCGCCGGCCGCGAGGTGATGGCACCGGCAGGTCGGCCTGAGGGTGCCAAGATCGCCGGTATGGAGCCACCCAAGGAGAAGAAGGACAGTCTCATCCTGGAGAGCGACAGCACCCGTATCAGCATCGACAGCCAGGCCATGCGCGACAGTATCCGCGCCAAGGAGATCGAGGACTCCATCGACGCCACGATGAAGAAGGAGTACGTGCCCGTGACGAGCATCATACACACCTTGGAACTGAACAGCTTCCGCCGCTTCTATCAGGCCTATGCCACACCGGCAGGCTACTATCTCAACAAATACTACAACAACCTGCAAAGCGACTCAATCGTTGACAGGACGGATCACCTGCAACTGAAGAACACCTTCGGACTGGCCCTGCTCGAAGGCTTCAACAAATACATGAAGGCCGGTCTGAAAGCCTTCGCCACCCACGAATACAGGAGTTACGAGATGCCCGACACGCTCGACAAACTGCCTTACCAGCAGAAATGGTCGGAGCATAATATCAGCGTCGGCGGTCTGCTGAGCAAGACACAGGGCAGGACGCTCCACTTCAACCTGATGGGTGAATTCTGGATAGCGGGCGAGGATGCCGGACAGCTGAAGCTCGACTTCAACACCGACCTGAACTTCGCACTCTTCGGTGATACCGTCCGGCTGGCGGCACACGCCTATTTCCACCGTCTGAACCCCACGTTCTACCAACGCCGCTACCACTCCGCCAACCTCTGGTGGGACAACGGCGACCTGTCGAAAGAGACGCGTACACGCATCGAGGGTATCTTCTCGTACGAAAAGACTGACACCCGACTTCGCGTTGCCATCGAAGAGATACAGAACTACACCTATTTCGGCATGAGTTACGAGGCAAACACTACCAGCCGTACGAACATGACGGCAGGCGTCTATCAGGAAGGAGGCAACATCAACGTGCTCACCGCCCAGCTGCACCAGAACCTGCGCCTCGGCCCGCTCAACTGGGAGAATGTGGTTACTTACCAAAACTCCAGTAACAAGGAGGCCCTGCCGCTGCCAATGCTCAACCTCTTCTCGAACCTCTACCTGAAGTTCAAGATTGCACGCGTGCTGGGTGTCGAGCTGGGTGCCGACCTCACCTACTTCACCAATTACGAGGTGCCCGATTTCTGTCCGATGATCAACCAGTTTGCCATCCAGCAGAACAGCAGTAGCCGCATGGAACTGGGCGAATACCCGTTCGTAGATGTCTATGCCAACATGGTCCTGAAGGGGGTGCGTTTCTTCGTGATGATGAGCAATGTGTTCGACGGCTCCGCCAACCGCAAGAAGTTCCTTACGCCGCACTACCCCATGAACGGGTCGGTGCTGCACTTAGGGGTATCGTGGAACTTCTTCAATTAGACCAGCAATACGCCAGCGGCTACAGTCAGCCCATAGACAAAGATATTACGCGCTGTTTCTCCCAAGCAGAGATTCAGCGCTTTTCCTTGGTTGATGCGCTTGATCTTCAGGAAGGTGAAGACGTGGAGGATGAAATAGATGAAGGGCAGGAAGAACGCCAGCGGATGACCGTTCATCCAAAATGTGCCACCAAGAATCATCGCACCGATGCCCACGCCGAGATACAGCTGGAGTCCGGCCTGCTCGCCTAAACGGACGATGACAGTATTTTTGCCAGCCTCGCGGTCGGTATCACGGTCACGGAAGTTGTTCACAATCAGCAGGGCATCGATTACCAGTCCACAGGCCAAGGAAGCAAGGAACACCTCCCACGTCAACGTATGAAGCTGTACGTAGTAAGTTATACACACAGGCACAATGCCGAAGAATACGAGCACCAGCAGGTCGCCAAGTCCCATATAAGAGAGATGGGTGGTATAGAGGAAGCAGAATACCACGCAGAAGGCCCCCACGAAAATCATCTCAAGTCCGCCGAAGAGCACCAACGGCAGTCCGATGACACAGGCTATACAAGTGGTAGCGGCAATGGCCTTCTTCATGGCGCTGAGCTTCACCCAGCCCTGGGCACAGGCACGGCGCGGCCCTAAGCGGGTCTCCACATCGTCGGTGCCGTTGGCAAAGTCGAAGAAGTCGTTGATGAAGTTGGCATCTATCTGCATCACGAAGGCAAAGAGAAAACACAGCACGGCAGCCGTCCAGCTGAATACCTGCTCACCATATTCCTCAGAGAGCGGCAGGGCATCACTATAGGCCAGCGAAGCGCCAACCATCACGGGCACAGCGGCTCCTGAGAGCGTCTTCGGGCGTGCTGCCAACAGCCATGCCTTCAAGGAATTCGTCTTTATATCCATAGTTTTTTCCGTTTTTATTTGCAAAAGTACGGAGAATTTTGTAATTTTGCAAACATAAACCAACTTTTTTATGATTACCAATAGCCCCAGCCTTGATTTGGTGGAGTTCGTCGAGACGCAGATCCTCCCCAGATACGCTAATTTCGACCGCGCCCACAACCTCGAACACGTCACCCGTGTCATCCGCCGTTCCCTCGACCTGGTGAGGATCACCGGTGCCGACATCAACATGGCCTATACCATCGCTGCCTATCACGACTTAGGGATGTCGGGGCCCCGTGCCATCCATCATATTACCGGCGGCAAGATCATCGCCAGCGATGCACGCCTGAAGAAATGGTTCTCGCGTGAGCAGATCAAGATTATGAAAGAGGCTGTTGAAGACCATCGCGCCTCAGCGAGCCGTTCGCCACGGAGCCTCTACGGAAAGATCGTGGCCGAGGCCGACCGCGACATCAGCGTCGATGTAGTGGTACGCCGCACTATCCTATACGGCCTTGCCAACTATCCCCAGCTCGACAAGGAAGGTCAGTGGAAGCGGTTCCGCCAGCACATGGACGAGAAATACAGCGTGAACGGCTATATCCGGCTATGGCTGCCCCACTCGCCCAACGAGAAGAGCCTCAACGAACTGCGCGAGCTGATCAGCCATCCGCAGCAGCTGCGTGAGGTGTTTGACCGCATCTTCGCCGAGGAGACTACCTCAGATACATGAAATAGATGAATCCCAACACGGCGGCGAGGACAATCAGTACCACCGACTTGATGAGGCATGTCGTCACCTTCTTGATAATCAGGAAGGCCACGATGATGGCCACTAAGATAAATATGTAATATCCAATATTCTCCATACTCATTTAAACAACTTCCTAAATGACGTCGGGACAGGCGTTTCAAACTCCATCGGCTCGCCAGTCACGGGATGATGGAAGCACAACAGCCAGGCGTGCAGACAGAGACGGTGAAGCGGGTCGTCGCCGTTGCCGTACTTCGTGTCGCCGCAGACGGGATGTCCCATATCGGCCGAATGCACACGGATCTGATTCTTGCGACCCGTCTCTAATTTGAACTCCACAAGCGAGTGCTCCGTCGTGCGGTCGAGCACGTGCCAATGGGTAACGGCATACTTGCCGCCATTATCCACCGGCGAGGAATAGGTCACATAGGCCTTGTTGTCCTTTAGCCAGTTCTCGACGGTGCCATCATCCTCAACTATCTCGCCGGAACAGACAGCAACATAACGGCGATCATAGACGATATCATGCCAGTTATGCTCTAATATCTGTTCCGTCTCCATATCCTTCGCATAGACCATCAGGCCGCTCGTGTCACGATCGAGTCGATGCACCACATGGGCGGTACACTTCTGGCGCGACTTCTTGAAATAGTCGTCGAGCACGGTCTTCACGTTCAGCGACGAGTGACCGGCAGCCATCGAGAGGATGCCCTCGGCCTTCTCGACCACGATGAGCCACTTGTCCTCATACACGATCTTCACCCAACGGCTCTTGAAGCCCTGCTGGTTACGCTTGGTCTTACTCACGGCAATCTTCATGCCACGCTCCAAAGGGAAGTCGAACTGCGACACCGTCTTGCCGTTCACCTTGATGCCCCTACCCTGTAGAGTCGCCTTGATCTTCGTCTTCGTCTGCTTGACGTTGGCAAAGAGCCACTCCAGAAGCGGCATCGGCTCTGAAACGACATAGTGGTCATACTCTCCTTCGCGGCTAAAACCTGCATTATATCTCATACTGCTTCTTGTTTTGGCTGCAAAGTTACGAAAAAATCCCAAATTATTGCCAGAATGAGGACAAATATCAAAAAATATTAGTACCTTTGCAGCCTAAAAGTGTATTATATATATAATAAGGTATAAGGAAAAGAGATGATTACTGTCACAAATCTGGCTATTCAATTCGGAAAGAAGGTTCTCTATAAGGACGTGAACCTGAAGTTTACAAGTGGAAATATCTACGGCATCATCGGCGCCAACGGTGCGGGCAAGTCTACCCTGCTGCGTGCCATCAGCGGCGAACTGGAGCCGAACAAGGGTTCTATAGAGATGCTGCCCGGCGAGCGCATGAGTGTGCTGGAGCAGGATCACTTCAAATACGATGCCTTCTCGGTAATGGATACCGTGCTGATGGGCCACAAGCCGATGTGGGACAATATGAAAGAGCGCGAGGCCCTCTATTCGAAGCCTGAGATGACGGAGGAGGATGGTAACCGCGCCGCAGAATTGGAGATGGCCTTTGCCGAGATGAACGGCTACGAGGCTGAGAGCGAGGCTGCCCAGCTGTTGCAGAACCTGGGTGTCGGCGAAGGGCAGCACTACAAGCAGATGAGCGAGATATCGAACAACGAGAAAGTGCGTGTGATGCTGGCCAAAGCGCTGTTCGGACACCCCGATAACCTGTTGCTCGACGAGCCTACCAACGACCTCGACCTTGACACCGTGCAGTGGTTGGAGGAATATCTATCGAACCTTGAGCAGTGTGTGCTCGTAGTGTCTCACGACCGTCACTTCCTCGATGCCGTCTCAACGCAGACCGTCGATATCGACTTCGGTAAGGTAACGCTGTTCTCAGGTAACTACTCGTTCTGGTACGAATCCAGTCAGCTGGCTCTGCGTCAGGCTCAGAACCAGAAGATGAAGGCAGAGGAGAAACGCAAGCAGCTGGAGGAATTCATCCGCCGTTTCTCTGCCAATGTGGCAAAGTCGAAGCAGACCACCTCTCGTAAGAAGATGCTGGAGAAGTTGAACGTTGAGGAAATCACTCCGTCAACGCGTAAATATCCGGGCATTATCTTCTCTATGGAGCGCGAGCCTGGCACCCAGATCCTCGAGGTAGAAGGTCTGAAGGCTACTGATCCCGACGGAACGGTGCTCTTCGACAATGTGAGCTTCACCATCGAGAAAGGCCAGAAGACCGTCTTCCTGAGTCACAACCCCAAGGCGATGACCGCCCTCTTCGAGATCATCAACGGTAACCGCGAGGCAGATGCCGGCACCTATAAGTGGGGCGTGACCATCACGACGGCCTATCTCCCACTCGACAATACCGAGTTCTTCAAGAGTGAGATGAACCTCGTGGACTGGCTCTCGCAGTGGGGCCCGGGCAATGAGGTGACGATGAAGTCGTTCCTCGGACGTATGCTCTTCAAGGAAGAGGATGTGCTGAAGCATGTGAACGTACTCTCAGGAGGTGAGAAGATGCGTTGTATGATTGCCCGTATGCAGTTGAAGAACGCCAACTGCCTTATCCTCGACACGCCGACGAACCACCTCGACCTCGAGAGTATCCAGGCTTTCAACAACAACCTGATCCAGTTCAAAGGCAACATCATCTTCGCCTCGCACGACCATGAGTTCATCAACACCGTGGCCGACCGCATCATCGAACTGACACCGAAGGGCACTATCGACAAGCTGATGACCTACGATGACTACATCTACGACGAGGCCATCAAGGAACAGAAGGTGAAGATGTACGCCTAACTGATTTGTGGCACGGAATTTGCAGGATTAACGGCAGAACTTTAAACAACGTAATTATGACAGAAAAAGATATTAAGATAGAAGACGAGGAGACTCTGGAGGAGGCTCCCGTAGAAGAGACTGACAAAGAGGCAGAAACTGAAGAAGTGAACAGTGAAGAAGTGAAAAGTGGAGACGATGAGGACTCCGAAGAGAAAGACCCGTTGGAGAAGGCTCAGGAGGAAATCGCAGAGCTGAAGAATCAGCTGCTCTACAAGGTGGCGGAGTTTGACAACTATCGCAAGCGTACGCTGAAGGAGCGCGCTGAGCTGATCCTGAACGGCGGCGAGAAGTTCATCACGGCCATCCTGCCCATCCTCGACGATATGGAGCGCGCCATCGAGAACGGTGAGAAGACCGACGACCCGAAGGTGTTGCGCGAAGGCATGGAACTGATTCACCAGAAGTTCATGAAGACGCTGGAGTCGCAGGGCGTCAGCAAGATCGAGACCGACGATGCCGACTTCGACACCGACGTGCATGAGGCTGTGGCAATGGTGCCGGGCATGGGCGACGATAAGAAAGGAAAAGTCATCGACTGCTTGCAGAAGGGATATAAGCTGAACGACAAAGTCATCCGCCACGCGAAAGTCGCCGTCGGCCAATGATAATGGATAATTGACAATTGATAATTGATAATTAATGGCACAAAAAAGAGACTACTACGAGGTGCTGGGGGTCGAGAAGACCGCCTCGGAAGACGAGATTAAGAAAGCGTATCGCAAAATAGCCATCAAATATCACCCTGACCGTAATCCGGGTGACAAGGAGGCAGAGGAGAAATTCAAGGAGGCTGCCGAGGCCTATAACGTGCTTCACGACCCGAAGACCCGTCAGCAGTACGACCAGTTCGGCTTCAACGGTCCAGGCATGGGCGGCTTCGACTTCAGCGGCTTCAGCGGCGGCTCGATGAATATGGATGATATCTTCTCGATGTTCGGCGACATCTTCGGCGGTCACGGCTTCGGCTTCGGTGGCGGCGGCTCTCACCGTCCGCAGCAGCACCGCGGCAGTGACCTGCGACTGAAAGTGAAGCTTTCATTAGAGGAAATCAACAAGGGCGTCACCAAGAAGTTCAAGGTACGCAAGGACATCGCCTGCCCCCACTGTAACGGCTCTGGTGCCGAGGCCGGTAGCGGCAAGGAGACCTGTCCCACCTGTCACGGACAGGGTGTCATCACTCATACCACCCAGAGCATCTTCGGTATGATGCAGCAGCAGAGTGTCTGCCCCACCTGCGGTGGTGAGGGTCAGGTCATCAAGAACAAGTGTAAGCATTGTGGCGGTACCGGCATCGAGAAAGGCGAGGAAGTGGTGGAGATCAACATCCCTGCAGGCGTGGCCGAGGGAATGGTGGTCAATGTGCCTGGCAAGGGTAATGCCGGCAAGCACAACGGTATCGCCGGTGACATACAGGTATTCATCGAGGAAGAGGATAACCAGACCTTCGTGCGTGACGGCAACGACCTGATCTACAACCTGCTGCTCGACTTCCCGACAGCAGCCCTCGGCGGTGAAGTGGAAATACCCACCATCGACGGCACCCGCCTGAAGGTAAAGCTCGAAAACGGCACTCAGCCAGGCAAGACACTCCGCCTAAGGGGTAAGGGGCTGCCCGCCGTGCAGGGCTACGGCTCCGGCAAGGGCGACCTCGTGGTGAACATCAGTGTCTACGTGCCCAAGACCCTCAGCCGTGAGGAAAAGGAAGCCATCGAGCGTTTCAGGCAGAGCGACAATTTCAAGGGCGACAAGCAGACACGCGACTCGATCTTCCAGCGATTCAAGAACTATTTTAATTAAATAATTGAGATGAATTATCAGGAGACCTGCGACTATCTGTTCAACCAGCTTCCGATGTTCGAGAAGCAGGGAACAGCAGGCTATAAGGAAGGTTTGGAGAATACGGAGGCGCTCGATGAGCACTTTGGCCATCCGCACCGTAACTTCAAGACTATCCACATTGCCGGCACCAACGGCAAGGGCTCCTGTGCACATACCCTCTCAGCCATCCTCCAGCAGTGCGGCTATAAGGTCGGACTCTACACCTCACCCCACCTCGTGGACTTCCGTGAGCGCATCCGCATCAACGGTCAGTCCATCCCAGAGGCTTACGTGATAAACTTCGTGGAAAATGAGATGTCTTTCTTCGAGCCCTTGGCTCCCACCTTCTTCGAACTCACCACCGCGATGGCCTTCAAGTACTTCAGTGAGATGAAAGTTGATATCGCCGTCATAGAGGTTGGTCTCGGCGGACGTCTCGACTGCACGAACATCATCACCCCCGTCCTCTCCGTCATCACGAACATCAGTCTGGACCATACACAGCTGTTAGGCTCGTCGTTAGAGCAGATTGCGATGGAGAAGGCCGGTATCATCAAGAGGGGCATCCCCGTGGTAATCGGAGAGGCCACACCAGAGACACGTCCCGTATTCGAGACCATCGCCGAGGAGCAGAAAGCCCCCATCACCTTTGCCGAAGACCTGCCCGAAGTGTCCCAGACGGAGACGGGCAAGAACGGCATGCGCTACAAGACCCGCGACTATGGGTATATACAGGGAGAGCTCTGCGGCCTCTACCAGGAGAAAAATACCAACACTATCCTTTGGGCTGTCAGGAAACTGGAGGAACTGGGCTTTATGTACCGCTATACCGACGACTCTCAGCAGGAAGTCCGCGGCAAGGAAGTGAGCGAGGGATTCCTGCACGTCTGTGAGCTTACTGGTCTCAAGGGCCGTTGGCAGACTGTCGGCACAGCCCCAAGGGTGGTCTGCGACACAGGCCACAACGTAGCGGGATGGGAATATCTTAGCCGACAGCTCAGTCAGGTGGAATGCGAGAAGATGCATATTGTCTTCGGTGCTGTCGAGGACAAGGACGTTGACGGTATGATGAACCTGTTACCCAAGGATGCCATCTATTATTTCACGAAGGCCAACAACCACCGTGCCATCTCAGAGAACGTGCTCAAGATGCTCGGTTCACAACTGGGGCTGACGGGTACCAGCTATCCTACCGTTGCAGAAGCCTATTCAGCAGCCAGAAATGCTGCCCGAAAAGATGACTTTGTGTTTGTTGGAGGTAGCAGTTATGTGGTCGCTGAGTTCCTTAAAAACTGCATTTAGAGTTTTTTAATACAACAAAAACATTTTTTTCGTAGTTTCTTTCGTCTATTTGGAATTTTTTCTGTTACTTTGCAACAGATATTGTAATTGTAACTAAAAACATTTTCAATTATGGCTAATACAACAGAAACAGCGAATCTGTGTGGTCTGAAGCGGGAGAACTTCCAGACCACCATCAACGGTAAGAAAACCGATCTGTACATCCTCAGGAACCGTAAGGGTTATGAAGTGGCTATCTCTAACTATGGAGGTGCCATTTGTGCTATTATGGTTCCCGACAAAGACGGCAAAGTAGCAAATGTAATTCAGGGTCACGACAACATCAAGCAGCTTACCAGCGGCAACGAGCCCTACCTTTCGACACTGATCGGACGTTGGGGTAACCGTATCTGCAAGGGACAGTTCACGCTGAATGGCAAGGACTACCAGCTGGCCCTCAACGACGGTCCTAACCACCTGCACGGTGGTGCCGTAGGCTTCAACGCGAAAGTCTGGGATGCCCGTCAGATGGGTCCCCGCTCACTTGCCCTGCACCGCATCTCATCGTACGGTGAGGAAGGTTACACCGGCGAGCTTGACGTCACTGTAGAGTTCACCTTCACCGACCTCAACGAGCTGGTGATTGAATACATGGCCACAACGAACAAGAAGACCATCGTGAACCTGACACATCACGCCTTCTTCTCACTGGCCGGTACAGCCGATCCTACCCCGACGATTGAGGATCAGATCTGCGAGATTAACGCCGACTTCTATTTGCCCACAGATGCTACAGCCATTCCTACGGGTGAGATCCTGAAGGTGGAGGGCACACCGTTTGACTTCCGCAAGCCAAAGACCTTCGGTCAGGACATCAACTCCGACCACGAGCAGATCAAGTTCGGTAAGGGCTACGACCACAACTACGTGTTGAACAAGCGTGAGGAAGGCGAGCTGAGCTTTGCAGCCAGAATCACTGAGCCGAAGAGCGGACGCACACTGGAGTGCTACACCACCGAGCCCGGTATGCAGCTCTACACCGCCAACTACGCCAGCGGATACAAGGGCGCCAATGGTTGCACATTCCCCTTCCGTTCTGCCTTCTGTCTGGAGACCCAGCACTTCCCCGACACTCCGAACCGTCCGTACTTCCCCAGTGTCGTACTTCGTCCTGGTCAGACCTACAAGCACAAGACCATCTATCGCTTCGGTGTCGTTGAGTAAATGTAAATAGTTAATTGTCAAAAAGTTAAACATAATGACAGAGACAAAGAACAATGGCAAGCTGATTGCCATCATCACGATGTGCTTCATCTTTGCGATGATCAGCTTCGTGACCAACATGGGTGCACCTTTCGGCAATATCTGGGGATTCGAGTATCCCTTTGCTAAGGCCTGGGGTAACCTGATGAACTTCGCCGCCTACCTCTTCATGGGTATTCCGGCAGGTAAGATGCTGATCAAGTACGGCTATAAGAAGACCGCCCTCACAGCTCTTGTCGTGGGTATTATCGGACTGGCTCTTCAGTATCTCTCGAGCATCACGGGTGCAGGTACCTATGTCTTTACATACGACAGCATCCCTGTGGCCCTCAACCTGATTATCTATCTACTCGGTGCCTTCATCTGCGGCTTCTGTGTCTGCATGCTGAACACGGTCGTCAACCCGATGCTGAACCTGCTCGGTGGTGGCGGAAACAAAGGTAACCAGCTGATTCAGGTGGGTGGTACGCTGAACTCACTGACTGCCACGTTGACCCCGTTGCTGTCGGGTATCCTGGTAGGAACCGTGACGAAAGACACGAGCATGAGCGATGTATCTCCCCTGCTGTTCATCGGTATGGCAGTCTTCGCCATCTCCTTCATCATCATCAGTCGCGTCAGCATTCCTGAGCCTACACTCGGCAAGATTCAGCCCAAATATGAGCGCAGTCCGTTGGCTTTCCGCCACTGTCTGCTTGGTGTCATCGCCATCTTCTTCTACGTCGGTATTGAGATCGGCATCCCCATGGAGCTGAACTTCTACATCACCGACCTGGGCTTTGAAGGCTCGGCTGCCATCGGCGGTACTCTCGCCGCTTCCTACTGGCTGATGATGCTCATTGGACGTGCCACCTCAAGTGCCATTTCCGGCAAGGTTTCTACGGCACTCCAGATGACAATCGTCTCCTCTGTGGCCATCGTCCTCCTGCTCATCGCCATCTTCCTGCCTGAGAGCGTCACATTCGAGTTCAATGGACACGATGTTCCCATGAAGGCTGTGTTTATCGCCCTCTGCGGTTTGTGCACCTCTATCATGTGGGGAGGTATCTTCAACCTCTCGGTCGAGGGACTCGGCAAGTACACGGAAGCTGCTTCAGGCATCTTCATGACAATGGTAGTTGGTGGTGGTATCATGCCACTGATCCAAGAGGCCATTGCCAAGGCTGCAGGCCCAATCGCCAGCTATTGGCTCATCATCGCAATGCTGGCCTACATCCTGTTCTACGCCCTCGCTGGCTGCAAGAACGTGAATACCGATATCAAGGTAGACTAAATTGTTAAATTGTAAATTGTCAAATAGTAAATCAACATGATGGACATTGAATTTGTAAGAAGCCGTTTCATCAAGCACTTCGATGGAAAGACGGGCAACGTATATGCCTCTCCCGGACGTATTAATCTTATTGGTGAGCACACCGACTACAACGGTGGCTTCGTATTCCCAGGTGCAGTGGATAAAGGTATTATGGCCGAGATGCGTGCCAATGGTACAGAAGACACCGTGATGGCCTACGCCATCGACCTGAAGGATCGTGTGGACTTCAAGCTCTCCGATCCGAATGGCCCGAAAGCTTCATGGGCTCGCTATATCTACGGTATTGCTCTGGAGATGAAGAAGTTGGGCGTTCCCGTTAAAGGTTTCAATATTGCCTTCGCTGGCGATGTTCCCTTAGGTGCAGGTATGTCTTCTTCTGCCGCTATGGAGAGTTGTTTCGCCTGTGGTCTGAACGATATCTTCGGCGAGAACAAGGTCTCTCAGTGGGATATGGCATTGGCAGGTCAGGCTACGGAGCACAACTATTGTGGCGTGAACTGCGGTATCATGGACCAGTTCGCCTCTGTCTTTGGCAAGGCAGGCTGTCTGATGCGTCTTGACTGCCGAAGCCGTGAGTTCGAATACTTCCCCTTCAAGCCCGACGGCTACCGTCTCGTACTGCTCGACTCTGTCGTGAAGCACCAGCTGGCAGGTTCACCCTATAACGACCGCCGTAACTCATGCGAAAATGTGGTGAAGCACATCCAGGCCAAGCATCCGGAGGGCAAGTTCGAGACCCTGCGCGACTGCACCTGGGAGCAGTTAGAGGAAGTGAAGGAAGAAGTGGGTGCCGAGGACTACAAGCGCGCCAAGTTCGTACTCGGCGAGAAAGACCGTGTGCTGGCTGTCTGCGACGCCCTCAATGAAGGCGATTACGAGAAGGTAGGTGAGCTGATGTACAAGACTCATGAGGGCCTGTCGAAGGATTACGAGGTTTCTTGTGAGGAATTGGACTACCTGAACGACATTGCCAAGGAGAACGGTGTAACAGGTTCCCGTATTATGGGTGGCGGCTTCGGCGGTTGTACCATCAACCTCGTGCGCAACGACCTTTACAAGCAGTTCATTGAAGACGCCAAGAAGAAGTTCAGCGCGAAGTACGGACACGAGCCGAAAGTCTATGACGTAGTCATCGGCGACGGCTCACGTAAACTCTGCTAATAAGACCCAGAAAACACATATTTTGTGTTTATAAAGGTTAAATATGGGTGGTAAAGTGTTATAATTACACTTTACCGCTCATTTTTATGCCCTTTTTCATTGTTATTTCAAAAATAAGTTGTATATTTACACCCAAATTCGAATTCAATAACTATTTAACAACTTAAAGCAAGTAACAATGCAAGCATTAAAAGGAATGATTTTGGGACTCGGCGCAGCTGCGCTGATGCTCTCAGCTTGTGCCGGAGGCCAGCAGGCTCCGACACTAACGGTATCGGGTCTTGACCCTGCCAAGTTTGACACCACCATTCAGAACAAGAGCGTGAAACTTTTCACCCTGAAGAATGCGAACGGCATGGAGGTCTGTATCACCAACTACGGAGGCCGTGTGGTATCCCTCTGCGTACCTGACAAGGACGGTAAGCCGACGGATGTCGTGCTGGGATTTGATAACATCGCCCAGTATGCCGACACGCTGAACTCTCCCACCGATTACGGTTCAAGCGTAGGCCGCTATGCCAACCGTATCAAGGAAGCCAAGTTCTCACTTGACGGGACAGAGTTCGCTCTGAAGCAGAACGATGGCCCCAACTGTCTGCACGGTGGTGGTAATACAGGATGGATGCATCAGGTATATGATGCAGAACAGATTGGTGACTCAGTGCTGCGTCTGACGATTGTAGCAGCTGACGGTGAGAACGGATTCCCTGGCAAGGTGATGGCTGTGACCACCTATAAGGTGACTTCGGACAATATCCTTGACATTACCTGGGAGGCAGAGACCGACAAGCCGACCATCATCAATCAGACCAACCACAACTACTACAACTTGAGCGGCGACTTCACACAGCCTGGCTACGATCAGGTGCTCTATGTGAATGCCGACAACTTCACCCCCAGCGACAAGCTCTATATCCCGACGGGTGAGATCAAGTCGGTAGAGGGTACTCCGATGGACTTCCGCACACCACATGCCATCGGCGACAGCATCCAGTCTGAGTTCGACCAGATCCAGAACGCAACGGGCTATGACCACAACTACTGCCTGAACACGTTCAAGGACGGCAAGGGCGACGACACGCAGGTTTGCGCCAGCCTCTACTCTCCTAAGACCGGCATCTTCATGGAGATGTTCACCAACGAGCCTGGTGTACAGGTTTACAGCGGTAACTTCCAGGGCGTAGGCCGCGATGCAGAGATCAGCCGTAAGCACGGTCTGAAGTATCCGAAGCACGTCAGCGTCTGCCTGGAAAGCCAGAAATTCCCCGACTCTCCCAATCATCCAGAGTGGGTACAGCCGACGCTGATTCCCGGAGAGAAATACTTCAGCCACGCTGCTTATAAGTTTAGCATTAAATAATTCTAAAAAAACAGAACAACATGAATTGGAGTTCAAATGAGTTTCAATGGCTCGACTGGACGGTGCTTGCCGTCGGTGTGATTGCCATAGTATGGGCGGTATATCGCTCCATTAAGAAAGACAAGGAAAAGATGAAGGGTGCCGACTCTCAGGACTATCTGTTCGGTAAGGGCGAACCCTGGTATGTAATCGGTATGGCTATCTTTGCTGCCAACATCGGTTCTGAGCACCTCGTAGGTCTCGCCGGTACTGGTGCCAAGGACGGTGTGGGTATGGCCCACTGGGAGATGCAGGGTTGGATGATTCTCATCCTCGGCTGGCTCTTCGTACCGTTCTATCAGCTGCTCAACAACAAGATGGGCAAGATCATTACGATGCCCGACTTCCTGAAGTTCCGCTATACCCAGCGCACGGGTTCATGGCTCTCTATCATCACGCTCGTAGCCTACATCCTGACAAAGGTCTCGGTGACAGCCTTTACGGGTGGTATCTTCTTTGAGTATCTCATCGGTCTGCCTTTCTGGTGGGGTGCCCTCGGTCTCATCGCCGTCACAGCCATCTTCACCGTATTCGGTGGTATGAAGGGTGTGATGACCATGTCGGCCATCCAGACACCTATTCTTATTATAGGTGCATTCCTGGTACTCTTCCTCGGTCTGTCCACACTGGGTGGCGGCAGTATCGTTCAGGGCTGGGAAAACATGATGGCTTTCTGTAGCACACTTCATGATGGCTACGGAACAACCCACATGTTCCACTGGGCCGACATCAACGCGTCGGGCAATCCCGATCCCCTCTACCACGAGTATCCCGGCTTCGTGGTGTTTATCGGTGCCTCTATCATCGGTTTCTGGTATTGGTGTACTGACCAGCACATCGTTCAGCGAGTACTCGGTCAACAGAAGGGTGAGAGCAATGTGGAGGTGATGAAGCGTGCCCGCCGTGGTACCATCGCCGCCGGTTACTTCAAGCTCCTTCCCGTATTCATGTTCCTGATTCCCGGTATGGTGGCTATGGCCTTAGCTAATGGTGGCTTTGGCGACTTCGGCATCCAGATGGATATCGCCAACCAACACGACACCGACGGTGCCTTCGCCATGATGGTGAAAAGCATCCTGCCTGCCGGTATCAAAGGTTTCGTGACCATCGGCTTCATCTGCGCCCTCGTCACGTCACTGGCCGCATTCTTCAACTCATGCGCTACGCTATTCACTGAGGACTTCTACAAGCCCATGAAGAAGGGCCTAAGCGAAGCTCACTACGTACTCGTTGGCCGTATCGCTACCGTTGTGGTTGTTGTTCTCGGTCTGCTCTGGCTTCCCGTCATGATGGGTATGGGCAACCTTTACAGCTACCTGCAGGGCATCCAGTCGCTGCTGGCTCCGTCTATGGTGGCCGTTTTCACGCTGGGTATTCTCTCTAAAAAGATTACGCCGAAGGCTGGTGAATGGGGCCTCATTGGTGGTTTCATCATCGGTATGCTGCGTCTGGTTACCAACGTCTTCACCGATACAGGTTCAGCTCAGATGGACGGAGCCTTCTGGGATGCCACTGCATGGTTCTGGCAGACCAACTGGCTCGTCTTCGAGTGCTGGCTGCTGGTATTCATCGTGCTGCTGATGGTGGTTGTGAGCTTCTTCACTCCCGCTCCCACTGCCGAACAGAAGGATGCCATCACCTTTACTGCAGACTATCGCAAGCAAATTGCCCAAAGCTGGGACGTATGGGACATTGTGGGAACCCTCGGTGTTCTCTGCCTCTGTGGCTGCTTCTATTGGTACTTCTTCTAAAAGCAGGAAATGAACTATTATAGTCACCATTCCAAAGTCTGGCTGTCAGTAGACTGCATCATCTTCGGCTTCGACGAAGGCAAGCTGAAGATCCTGATCGGTCGTCGTCAGATGGACCCAGGTCGCGGCGAATGGAGCCTCTACGGAGGCTTCGTCCGCAGCGACGAGAGTGTCGACGATGCCGCCAACCGCGTGCTTTATGAACTCACCGGACTACGGAACCTCTATATGCGGCAAGTTGGTGCCTTCGGCAATGTAGACCGCGATCCTGGTGAACGCGTTGTCTCCGTCGCCTACTACGCACTCATCAATGTAAAGGACTATGACGACCGTCAGCGTGTGGAACACGATTTAGAGTGGGTGAACGTCGACGAACTCCCCCAGCTCTACTCCGACCATAACGAGATGGTACTCAAGGCGCGCATGATGATGCAGCAGAAAATATCGTCTGAACCCATCGGGTTCCGTCTGCTCCCCAGTCTCTTTACATTGACGCAGTTGCAGAACCTCTATGAGGCCGTACAGGGAACCGAGCTCGACAAGCGTAACTTCCGCAAGCGCATCAAGGAGATGGACTTTATTGAAAAGACAGAATTAATAGACAAGAGCGGGTCAAAACGTGGTGCGGCGCTCTATCGCTTCAACAAGAGAGCCTACAACGAAGACCCGAACTTTAAGTTATAATTGATAATTGACAATTGATAATTATGCTCGAAAAATTAAAAGAAAAAGTATTCAAGGCAAACCTTGATCTCGTGAAGCAGAACCTCGTGATCTTCACCTGGGGCAATGTCAGCGGCATCGACCGTGAGAAGGGGCTGGTGGTCATCAAGCCCTCCGGTGTCGACTACGACGTGATGAAAGCCTCCGATATGGTGGTCGTTGACCTCAAGACTGGCGAGGTGGTTGACGGCGAACTCAATCCCTCATCCGACACGCCGACACACCTTGTGCTCTATCGTGCATTCCCCAACATCCAGGGCGTAGTACATACCCACTCCACTTACGCCACCGCCTTTGCACAGGCTGGCCGTGATATTCCCAACATCGGCACGACCCATGCCGACTACTTCTACAAGGACATTCCTTGTACCCGTGATATGACGGAGGCTGAGGTGAAGGGTAACTACGAGTTAGAGACGGGTAACGTCATCGTCGACGAGATCCTAAACATCCGTAAGATCAATCCTGACCACACGCCTGCCGTGCTGGTGAAGAATCACGGTCCGTTCTCATGGGGCACGTCTCCCGATAATGCCGTGTATAATGCCAAGGTGATGGAGCAGTGCGCCAAGATGGCGTTCATCGCTTTCAGTGTCAATCCTGACCTGACGATGAATCCGCTCCTCGTCGAGAAGCACTACATGCGTAAGCATGGTCCCAATGCCTACTATGGCCAAAAGAAGAAATAAAATGGTAAACAAACAACTAATAAACAAACAATTATGATTAAAGCATTTGAAAATTATGAGATTTGGTGGGTGACTGGTGCTCAGCTTCTTTATGGAGGCGACGCAGTGGTTGCAGTTGACGGACATTCAAAGGAGATGGTCGAGGGCCTGAACGCCAGCGGCAACATCCCCGTGAAGATTGTATATAAGGGCACAGCCAACAGCTCGAAGGAAGTAGAGCAGGTGATGCTGGCTGCCAACAACGATGAGAAGTGCGTAGGTATCATCACCTGGATGCACACTTTCTCCCCTGCCAAGATGTGGATTAAGGGTCTGCAGCAGTTGCAGAAGCCGTTGCTCCATTTCCACACCCAGTACAACGCCGAGATTCCCTGGAGCGAGATCGACATGGACTTCATGAACCTGAACCAGAGTGCCCACGGCGACATCGAGTTCGGACACATCTGCACTCGTATGCGTGTGGCTCGCAAGGTCGTCTGTGGCTACTGGAAGGATGAGAAGGCCCAGAAGCAGATTGCTGTCTGGGCTCGTGTGGCTGCCGGTGTAGCCGACGCTCACAATGTGCGCTGTCTGATGTTCGGTATGAACATGAACAACGTGGCTGTGACAGATGGCGACCGCGTAGAGTTCGAGCAGCGTCTCGGCTACCATGTGGACTACTACCCCGTCAGCTCACTGATGGAGTATTATAAGAAGGTGACCGATGCTGAAGCTGATGCTTTGGTTGAGGAGTACAAGAAGCTCTACACCATCAAGATCGACGAGAGCGGTGAGGCCGTTTATTGGGAGAAGGTCAAGAACGCTGCCAAGGCTGAGATCGCCCTGCGCCGCGTGCTCAAGGACGAGGGCGCAACCGCCTTCACCACCAATTTCGACGACCTCGGCGATGCCGACATCGATGCTCCCGACTTCTGTGGCTTCGACCAGATTCCTGGCCTTGCCTCACAGCGTCTGATGGAAGAGGGCTACGGCTTTGGTGCCGAGGGCGACTGGAAGACCGCCTGCCTCTATCGCACACTTTGGGTGATCCAGCAGGGCATGCCTACAGGCTGCTCATTCCTCGAGGACTACACCCTCAACTTCGCTGGCGACCGCTCATCTTGTCTCCAGAGCCACATGCTCGAGATCTGCCCGCTGATCGCATCCGACAAGCCCAAACTCGAAGTTCACTTCCTGGGTATTGGTATCCGCAAGCAGCAGACCGCCCGCCTCGTCTTTACCTCAAAGACCGGTCGTGGTATCAAGGCTACTGTCGTTGACCTCGGCAACCGCTTCCGCCTGATTTCTCAGGAGGTGGAGTGCATCGAGCCGAAGCCCATGCCGAAGCTCCCCGTTGCATCGGCTCTCTGGGTACCCCAGCCCACATTCGAGATTGGTGCCGGCGCCTGGATTCTCGCCGGTGGAACTCACCACAGCGCCTTCTCCTACGACATCACCGAGGAGTACTGGGAAGACTTCGCTGAGATGGTCGGCATCGAGTACGTCAAGATCAACAAGCAGACGAATACCTACGACTTCAAGCAGACCCTCCGCAACAATGAGGTTTACTATATGCTGAACAAAGCGTTGAAGTAATTGATAATTGACAATTGATAATTATGACTGCAAAACAAGTAATAGAAAGCGGTAAGGCCATTCTCGGTATCGAGTTTGGCTCTACCCGCATCAAGGCCGTCCTCATCGACGAGGACAACAAGCCCATTGCACAGGGAAGTCACGAGTGGGAGAACCAGCTCGTCGACGGCCTGTGGACCTACTCCATCGAGGCCATCTGGTACGGCCTTCAGGACTGCTACGCAGATCTTCGCAAAGATGTGCTGAAACAATACGACTGTGAAATCGAGAGCCTCGCCGCCATCGGCTTCTCTGCCATGATGCACGGCTATATGGCCTTCAACGAGAAGCAGGAGATCCTCGTTCCCTTCCGCACGTGGCGTAACACCAACACAGGCAAGGCCGCTGCCGAACTCTCAGAGCTCTTCAACTACAACATTCCCCTGCGCTGGAGCATCAGCCACCTCTATCAGTGCATCCTCGAGGACAACGAGCACGTAAAGGACATCAAATACCTGACCACCCTCGCAGGCTATGTCCACTGGCAGGTGACAGGTCAGTTCGTCCTCGGCGTGGGCGATGCCTCTGGTATGATTCCCGTCGATCCGAAGACCAAGACCTACGATGCCGAGATGGTCAAGAAGTTTGACAACCTCATTGCGCCAAAGGGCTATGCTTGGAAACTGCTCGACATCCTGCCCAAGTCACTCAATGCTGGCGAGAGCGCTGGCTTCCTCACTCCTGAGGGTGCCAAGAAACTCGACGTCTCTGGCCACCTGAAGGCTGGCAACCCCGTCTGTCCTCCAGAGGGCGACGCAGGCACTGGCATGGTAGCTACCAACGCCGTCAAGCAGCGCACAGGTAACGTTTCCGCAGGTACATCTTCATTCTCCATGATTGTGCTCGAGAAGGAGCTGTCAAAGCCCTACGAGATGATCGATATGGTGACTACACCTGACGGCAGCCTCGTGGCAATGGTCCACTGCAACAACTGCACCAGCGACATCAACGCCTGGGTGGGACTCTTTAAGGAATATCAGCAACTACTTGGCGTTCCAGTAGATATGAACGAACTCTACGGCAAGCTCTTCAACAAGGCCCTCGAAGGAGATACTGACTGCGGCGGCCTGATGGCCTACAACTACGTCAGCGGTGAGCCTGTCACAGGACTCAGCGATGGTCGTCCCCTCTTCGTGCGTTCTGCCAACGACAAGTTCAACCTCGCCAACTTCATGCGTGCCCAGCTCTACGGTGCCATCGGCGTGCTGAAGATTGGTAATGACATCCTGTTCAAGGAGGAGATGATTCGTGTGGATCGCATCACAGGTCATGGTGGTTACTTCAAGACACCAGGCGTAGGTCAGCGTATGCTGGCAGCTGCCCTCAACAGTCCCATCAGCGTGATGGAAACGGCTGGCGAAGGTGGTGCATGGGGTATTGCCCTTCTGGCTGGTTATGCAGTAAATAACCCCGACAAACTCAGTCTCGCCGACTACCTCGAGAAAGTGGTCTTCGCTGGCAACACGGGTGTATCCATTGCCCCCACTGCTGAGGACGTTGCAGGCTTCGAGAAGTACATCGAGAACTACAAGCGCTGCCTGCCCATCGAGCAGTCCGCCGTCGACAACAAGTAATTTCAAATTGAGGTCATTTAGAGGCTCCGTAGGAATAATTGGAGCCTCTAATTTTTCCTACGGAGGCTCTAAATTTCCAAGCGGAAGCTCCTTTTAAAAGAAAAGAGCCTATATATCATAAAAAAACGCCCTGCACCTGACGCACTTAATGCACCTAAATAGGTGCGTCAGGTGCATTAGGTGCACCCCGTTTTTGTTAGCTATATAGTCGCGCATTTGCTTGAACAGTCCCTATTATATCTGCTGTCAAGTATGGAACAACTTTGTTAATATGTTCGTCTCTTGAATAACGCTCATTATACTGGCCCAAAACTTCTGCCCTATCTCTTTTGCGGTTAATCTATTTTACTTCTCTAATAATTACCTTTATTATGTGACACAATTTCTTCATGGAGAAAGATTTCTCCTTGAATTATTTGGAAGTTCCAGAAATATTGCTTAATTTTGCCGCAAAATAGCAACAAATATGGCAACAATAGTATTAAACGTATCCGACGAGAGTCTGCTTACGCAGATTAAGAAGGCTTGTCTATTGCTAAAGGGTGTGGCTTCTGTAAAAATTCAAAAGACACCGTCAAAGAGCAAGAGCCTTGACATTACCAAAACTGCCAGTTTCAAAGAGGCCATGAATGATGTCAAGCAAGGACGCGTAACCCAATACGAATCTACAGACGACCTTTTCAACAAATTAGGCATCTCACTATGAGTTACATAGTGAAGACCACCAAACGTTTTGACAAGGATCTTATCCGTTGCCAGAAACGAGGCATGAATATGCAACTGATTTTTGAGGCTATTAAACTCCTTGAAGCCAATGGCCAGCTACCAGCAGAATATAAGCCACATAAGCTTAAAGGCAATCTAAAAGGCATTTGGGAATGCCACATTCTGCCAGATTGGATTATGACCTGGGATCAGAACGACCAACAACTCACGCTATTGTTTCTTCAAACAGGTACTCATTCTGACATCTTTGGGTAATTCTTTTACTTCCTTGTGTCACTATTTCAAAGATCAATTCCTCTCCTATGGTTTCACAACGGCTTTCTTGCCATTGATAATGTAAACACCTGATGAGAGTTGCTGCTGCAACGACTTGTATTCAGACTCTGTGGCATCGATAATCAGCTGGCCAGTCAGACTATAACGTATGGAGAGAACTTCATTTCTATCTGTATTTTTTGCAAAAGTAGGCAATTATTCTCAATTTCAGCCATTTCATCTCCATGTGAGACTACAAAACAATTTTTGGCCTGACGATTTTCCGACCGTTCTTGATGACGATGCTACGCGTGCTGTCAGTAGCGGGCATACCGTCAAGACGATAGACTTGGGGCGAGGAGGACGGAGAAAGACGGCCTGCTGGTGCGACACCTGTGGTGATGCCCTCATACTCGGCACGGGCTGCAGCAATCATGTCGAGGAAGGCGGGGTCGGCATGAAGGCGGGCCACGAGGGCAGCAGCAAGCTGACGGGTAGCCTCGATGTCGCTGTATCAGTGATAGCCCACAATGAGGCGGTTATGGCCATATTCATAGCCACGACGCAGTATTTCGTTCTGATACTCTGGTACCACCTCGGCCATGACCAGTGCCTCGGACCACCCCAAGTTGGTGTGACCTGAGGGGAAACTGCTCTTGCCACGCTCTTTCTCCTCGTCGCCAGCTACAGCAGAAGGCTCACCCAACTGCACGAAAGGACGCTTGCGGAAACGGAGGGGCTTCAGTCGGTCGGCGGTCTCGCTGGCTTTGTCGAGCACATAGCTCAGCAGACGGGTAATGGCAGGCGTCTTCTCATCGTTGATAGTGATGCCGATGGCCTCGCCCATGATTTTCTGCATCATGGCCACACTATATTCGGCCTCAACGAATGCCATGTCACCACGTTCGGTGTCACGAACCGGCTTGTTGCTCCAATAGAGCATCAAGTCTGCCATGAAGCGATTAGACGCGGTATCGACGGGGTTGTTCAGGAAACGCTCACCATGGGGCACATCTGCCTCATCGGAAGGGTTGTAATCCTCGGGCAGCCCCTTCAGACGGGCATACTCGGCTCGGGCAGCTCGAACATCCTTTTCAAATTCAGGGTCACTATGGACGCGGGCGATGGCTGCGGCAGCGCAGAGATAACCTGCCGTGACATCGCTCTGCCAGTGGGCGTTGACGATGATGCGATTCTCGCCATACTCAAAACCACGACGCAGGATGGTGTCCTGCAGAGCTGGCCACATCTCGGCAAAGGCCAGGGCCGTAGCCCAGCCGCAGGCCGTATGACCAGAGGGATAGGAGCCGTTGTTGCGCAATTCCTCTGGATCGTCATATTGGGCCCATGTTGTCTCATTCATCATGACGAAAGGTCGTTTGCGCATATATTTCTTCTTGGGAGCCTTGGTGGAAATAAAGCCGGTGACATACGACTTCACCAACAGACGGCTGAGGGCCGGTGTCGTCTCGTTGCTGATGGTATCGAGCTGCAACACCTGAGCCATGATGGAGCGCATGGACTCCGGCCAGGCATACGACTCGCTGCTGGCGCGTGCGCCACGTGGTGTATGAGCTTCGGTCTTACCCCACTGCCACTGGGCAATATCGTCAAGAAACGCCGCACTTGAAGAGTCAGGCGGCATGGGCAGGAAGTAGCCTGCGTCAGGCAGCAGATCAGGAACAACATAAATGGAGTCGCTTCCTGTCTGTGCACCAACATTCATAGTACCGTAGAACGCGAGGATGACTAATCCTGTTAAGCGGGTGGAAAGCATCTGCATGATCTTCACTTTGTGTGATATTTGAGATTTCGACTGCAAAGGTACAAAAAAAACATAAACTACTAGGTTGTTTCAAAAAAAAGTTGTACCTTTGTAACCAGTTTAATTAAACAACAAAAACAGAACCTAATATGAAAAAAGTATTCGTTACCGCGACTATCGCATTGGCCTTTGCCACTGGCGCAATGGCAGCAGAAAACGTGAAGGCAACAGTTCACGCCGACCAGGCAGGAGCCAAGATCAACAGAGAGATTTACGGACAGTTCTCAGAGCACCTCGGATCGTGTATCTACGGCGGTCTCTGGGTGGGTGAGAACTCACAGATTCCCAACATCAACGGCTACCGCAAGGATGTGTTCGAGGCCCTGAAGGCCCTGAAGATCCCCGTAATGCGCTGGCCTGGCGGCTGCTTCGCCGACGACTACCACTGGATGGACGGTATCGGTCCGAAGAAAGACCGTCCCTCGCTGCGCAACAACAACTGGGGTGGTACGATCGAGGACAACTCGTTCGGCACCCATGAGTTCCTGAACCTCTGCGAGATGCTGGGCTGCGAGCCCTACATCAGCGGCAATGTCGGCTCCGGCACCGTGAAGGAGATGGCCCAGTGGGTGGAGTATATGACCAGCGACGGTGACACGCCGATGGCCCGTCTGCGTCGTGCGAACGGAAGAGACAAGGCCTGGAAGGTGAAGTATTTCGGCATTGGCAACGAGGCCTGGGGCTGCGGTGGCAACATGCGTCCTGAATACTACAGTAACGAGTACCGCAAGTTCAATACCTACCTCCGCGACCAAGGTAAGAACCGTCTCTACCGCATCGCCAGCGGTGCCTCCGACTACGACTACAACTGGACGAAGGTGCTGATGGAGAACATCGGCAACCAGATGCAGGGTATCTCCCTCCACTACTATACCTGCACGGGCTGGAGCGGTCCCAAGGGTTCTGCCACCAAGTTCGACAACGAGCAGTACTACTGGGCTCTCGGTAAGTGTTTAGAGATTGAGGAGGTCATCAAGAAGCACAAGGCCATCATGGATGAGAAAGACCCCCAGAACCGCATCGGTCTGCTCGTTGATGAGTGGGGCACCTGGTGGGACGAGGAACCTGGCACCATTGCCGGTCACCTCTATCAGCAGAACGCCCTCCGCGATGCCTTCGTGGCTGCCCTGAGCCTTAACGTGTTCCATAAATATACGGATCGCGTGAAGATGGCTAATATCGCACAGGTGGTGAACGTGCTCCAGTCGATGATCCTCACCGATCAGGAGGGTACGGGCCACATGGTGCTGACGCCGACCTACCACGTGTTCGAGATGTACACTCCGTTCCAGGAGGCCACCTACCTGCCTGTCGATCTCGAGAGTGAGACCATCCAGTGCAGCAAGGAGTATTTCAAGGAGAAAGCCAAGACAGCCGACAACGAGACCCGTCCCTGCCCGATCCTGTCAGCTTCAGCCGCCAAGACCGTTGACGGCAGCATCGTGCTCTCCCTCACTAACGTCAGCCTCGACAAGGACCAGACCGTCGACTTCGACTTTGCTGGCTTCAATGCCAAGACCGTCAGCGGCCGCATCCTCACCTCGAAGAATGTCGCCGACTTCAATGACTTCCAGCATCCTAACGTGGTGGCTCCTGCCGAGTTCAAGGACGCCAAGCTGAAGAAGGGCATCCTCACCGTGAAGATCCCTGCCAAGTCGATTATCGTGCTGAACATCAAATGAGAAAGAGAATCCTGACACTGGCTGTGCTGGCTGCAATGACAATTGGAGCAGCAGCACAGCAGTGGCCGGAAGTTAAGCCGGAGGCGAAGGCGGGTGCCCGCTGGTGGTGGTTAGGCTCTGCCGTCGATAAGGAGAATCTGGCTTGGGCCATGCAGGAATATGCCCGTCACGGCATCGGCGCCTTAGAAATCACCCCGCTCTACGGCGTGCAGGGCAACGAGGCGAACAACATCCCCTACCTCAGCGACCGCTGGATGGAGATGCTCCGATACACACAGGCTCAGGGTGCCATCAACGGCATCGAGGTGGACATGGCCACGGGTACGGGCTGGCCATTTGGAGGCCCGTGGGTGCCGTTAGAGGAAAGTGCCTCGAAAGCAGTCTTCGTGGATACCAGCTTCGTTGGAACATCTGTAGAGCGCCTGCCGCTGAAAGTATCAGCCAAGGATGAGAAATACAGTCGGCTGAACAAGGTGATGGCCTACTGGAAAGGCAAGCCCTACGACATAACCCAATATGTAAAGGACGGTCTGCTGACATGGAACCCTGGCGAAAAACTACAGGCTGACATCAAGGCCGCCAAGGAAAAGACGCTGTGCAAGACCCTGAAGCTCAGGCTAAAGGAGATGGCGACGGCGCGATGGGAAGTGGTGGCCGTATATGTGCGCTACGGCGTGATGAAGGTGAAGCGTGCTGCCCCTGGCGGCGAAGGTCTCGTGATAGACCACTTCGACAAACAGGCAGTCAACAACTACCTGTCGCATATCGAGGCTGCTTTCGAGCGGACGAGGACCCCCTACCCTCACACCTTTTTCAACGACAGCTACGAGGTGGCCGAGGCCACCTGGACACCCACACTCTTCGAGGAATTCGAGAAGCGTCGCGGCTACAGGCTCCAGGACTATCTGCTACTGCTTCAGGAGGGTGATCCGAAGATTGTGAGCGACTATCGCGAGACGTTAGGCGACCTGCTGTTGGAGAACTTCACCCAGCAGTGGACGGCCTGGGCACACAAGCATGGGGCCATCACCCGTAATCAGGCCCACGGCTCACCTGCCAACCTCATCGACTGCTATGCCGCCGTTGACATCCCAGAGATCGAAGGCTTCGGACTCTCAGAGCTGGGCATCAGGGGACTCAGGAAAGACCCAGGCAAGACC
>Ga0310786_10000738_pt1 | contig 52389 bp, 44 predicted proteins | sample AusTroGonzalo_MG_FD_203881 | JGI IMG/M metagenome (GOLD analysis project Ga0310786, IMG submission 203881) | Bovine rumen microbial communities from tropical cattle in Woodstock, Queensland, Australia - Gonzalo_03 (v2) (version 2) | ecosystem: Host-associated > Mammals > Digestive system >...
GAGGCTCTTTCCGTTCCGGTTGGTGAAAACCTGCTGGGCCGTGTGGTGAACGCCCTGGGCGCTCCCATCGACGGCAAGGGCCCGGTGGAAACCACCGAGATCCGTCCCGTGGAAGCGATCGCGCTGGGTATCATTCAGCGCCAGAGCGTCAGCGTCCCGCTGCAGACCGGTATCAAGGCCATCGACAGTATGATCCCGATCGGCCGCGGCCAGCGTGAGCTGATTATCGGTGACCGCCAGACGGGCAAAACCACCATTGCCGTTGACACGATCATCAACCAGAAGGATACAGGCGTGCTCTGTATCTACGTTGCCATCGGCCAGAAACGTACCAGCGTTGTGCAGATTGCCCAGGAGCTGGAAAAGGCCGGTGCCCTGCCCTATACGATTATCGTCAGCGCGTCCGCGGCGGAAAGCGCTCCGCTGCAGTACATCGCTCCCTATGCCGGCTGCGCCATGGCGGAGTATTTCCGGGAAAAGGGACAGGACGTCCTGATTGTTTACGATGATCTTTCCAAGCACGCGGTGGCCTACCGTGCCCTGAGCCTGCTGATCCGCCGGCCTCCGGGACGTGAAGCCTATCCCGGCGACGTCTTCTATCTGCATTCCCGTCTGCTGGAGCGAGCGGTCTGCGTGGCGCCGGAATACGGCGGAGGCTCCATCACGGCCCTGCCGATCATTGAAACCCAGGCGGGCGACGTTTCCGCCTACATCCCCACCAACGTCATTTCCATCACCGATGGCCAGATCTTCCTGGAAACCGAACTGTTCCACAGCGGTATCCGTCCGGCTATCAACCCCGGTATCTCGGTCAGCCGCGTCGGCGGTTCCGCCCAGATCAAGGGTATGAAGAAGGTTGCCGGTGAGCTGAAGCTGCTGTATGCGCAGTACCGCGAACTGCAGGCATTTGCCCAGTTCGGCAGTGATCTGGACGCGGATACCAAGTCCCGTCTGGCCCTGGGCGAGCGCATCGTGGAAGTGTTGAAGCAGAAGCGTTCCTCCCCCGTGGACGTGGGCTGCCAGGTGGCGATCGTGTATGCTGTTATCAACGGCTACCTCAACGACGTGGAGCCGAAGGACGTGGCAGCGTACGAAGAGAAGCTGTTTGAATATCTGCAGTCCCGCTATCCCGATCTGCTTGAGCGGATTGAGATGGGCAAGTGGGATACCGAAGAAATCGAAGAGATGAAGCAGGCTCTGTCTGGCTTCAGGGGGTAACGGATGGGCGCTGATATCAAATCATTGCGGAGCCGCATCCGCAGCGTGGACTCCACGCTGCACCTGACCAAGGCCATGGGACTGGTTGCGGCATCCAAGATCCGCCGGGCTACCCGGACCATGAACCAGAGCCGGGAATACGCTTCTGCCATGGACGACGTGGTTTCCGTGCTGAGTTCCTCTCCGGAATGTGCACGTACACCGTACATGCAGCCCAAGGGCGAAGGAACCCGGCTGATCGTGATCGCCGGCGACCGCGGCCTGGCAGGCGGCTACAATGCCAACGTATTCCGTCTGGCATCCACCGTGGAGGATGCGGAGGTTATCCCGATCGGCAAGCGCGCGTGCGAACGCTGGGGCAAGCCGGTGGTATCCTCCGAAAAGTTCCCGGCGACGGAGTCGGCCAGACTGGCCAATGAACTGTGCCAGGACTTCAAGGAAGGCAAGTTCGGCCGGCTGGGCATCCTGTACACCCGCTACCGTTCCATGATGAGCCAGGAGGCGACCCTGCTGTGGGTGCTGCCGCTGGAGAAGAAGGAAAAGGATGCGGAGAACGCGGAAGCGGCGCCGGTATTTGAGCCGAATGAGCAGACCGTGCTGAACGCGGCGGTTCCCACCTATGTGAGCGGACTGCTGTCCGCCCGCATCCGGGAAAGCTACGCGTGTGAAGTGGCGGCCCGCCGTATGGCCATGGACTCCGCCGGCAAGAATGCCCAGGATATGATCGACAAACTGCAGCTGCAGTATAACCGGGCACGCCAGAACTCCATTACACAGGAGATTACGGAAATTGTTGCCGGCTCTGGCCTGTAAGCCAATGAATTAATGAATAATGGACAATGAGAATTGTTCATGGTCTTGATGAAAAGTCAGGAAGGAGAAAACGACTTTGGATAAGGTGAACACGGGAGTCGTAGCGCAGGTCATGGGACCTGTGGTAGACGTTCATTTTTCGGAAGGAACGCTGCCTGCCATCTATAACGCCCTGACCCTGCCGGTCGGCGATCATACGCTGACGGTTGAGGTTGCGCAGCATATCGGAGACAATACGGTCCGCTGCATCGCAATGGGCTCCACAGACGGTCTGCAGCGCGGTGTGACCGTGACTGATACCGGAAAGGGCATTTCCGTTCCGGTCGGCCGCGAAACACTGGGCAGAATCTTCAACGTCCTCGGAGACGTGGTGGATGATGGCCCGGAGGTTGAGGCAAAGGAACGCTGGGATATCCATCGTCCGGCCCCCTCTTTTGAGGAACTGTCCACATCCACCGAAATCCTGGAAACAGGCATTAAGGTTATCGACCTGATCTGCCCCTACGCTAAGGGCGGTAAGATCGGTATGTTCGGCGGCGCCGGCGTAGGCAAAACCGTTATGATCATGGAACTGATCAACAACATCGCGAAGCAGCACGGCGGTCTGTCCGTGTTCACCGGTGTTGGCGAGCGTACCCGTGAAGGTAACGACCTGTACTACGAAATGAAAGAGAGCGGCGTTCTGGGGAACACCGCGCTGGTCTACGGCCAGATGAATGAACCGCCGGGAGCGCGTATGCGCGTCGGCCTGTCCGGTCTGACCATGGCGGAATATTTCCGCGATCAGGAGAACCAGGACGTTCTGCTGTTCATCGACAATATCTTCCGTTTCACCCAGGCCGGTTCTGAGGTTTCCGCCCTGCTGGGCCGTGTGCCTTCCGCTGTTGGTTACCAGCCGACACTGGCTACGGAAATGGGTATGCTCCAGGAGCGTATCACTTCCACCCACAAGGGATCCATCACATCCGTTCAGGCTGTTTACGTTCCCGCGGACGACCTGACCGACCCGGCTCCCGCAACGACATTCGCTCACCTGGACGCGACGACGGTTCTTTCCCGTTCCATCGCCAGCCAGGGTATCTATCCCGCCGTGGATCCGCTGGATTCCACCAGTCGTATCCTGAATCCGGATGTGCTGGGAGAAGAACACTACCGGATCGCCCGGGAAGTGCAGCGGATCCTGCAGCGCTACAACGAGCTGATGGACATCATCGCGATCATGGGTATGGACGAACTGGCAGAAGAAGACAAGCTGCTGGTTACCCGGGCCCGTAAGATCCAGCGCTTCCTGTCCCAGCCCTTCTTCGTCAGTGAGAAGTTCACCGGCCTGCCCGGTGTGTATGTCCCGCTGAGCGAAACCCTGAGAGGCTTCCGTGAAATCATCGAAGGCAAGCATGACGACCTGCCCGAGAGCGCCTTCCTCTTTGTCGGTACCATCGACGAAGCGGTTGAAAAGGCGAAGAAAGGCGGCAAAGCGTGAAAACCTTCCCATTGATCATTTCCTCCCCGGACGGAGACCTGTTCCGCGGGGAAACCGAAATGCTGATCCTGCGCGGTACCGAGGGCGACCTGGCCATTATGGCAGGCCACGTGCCTTTCGTGACGGCTGTGGTCAGGAGCAACTGTGTTGTGATCACTGATACGGAAGAACGGAAGGAAGGCGTCATTGAGAGCGGCCTGCTGACCGTGGACGCTGAGAAGACGACTGTGCTGACGTCGGAACTGACCTGGAACAAATGATATTTTTACGGCGGACGGGATACCCGTCCGCCGTTCGTTCAATCAACGGAAATACAGGAGGATAATGAAATGGACCGTCTGGAGCAATTTCTGAACTTCGCGGAGCAGTCTCCCACAGCCTTCCACGCAGCGGCAGGTTTCCGGGAAATGCTGAAGAACGCAGGCTTTACCGAACTGAAGGAGACCGATCCCTGGCTGGTGGACGCTGGCGGAAAGTACTTTGTGGTACGAAATGATTCCGCCGTGATCGCCTTCGAGGTTCCGGAAACCGGCTTTTCTCCCTTCCGGATTGTGGCGGCCCATGGGGATTCGCCTGCCTTCAAGCTGAAAGAAAACTTTGAGGACGCCGGAGATCACTATGTGCGGCTGAATGTGGAACGGTACGGCGGGATGATTATGTCCTCCTGGCTGGACAGGCCGCTGTCTGTCGCTGGCCGGCTGGCTGTGCGGGAAGGGGACGGTGTAGGCATCCGGCTGGTCAACCTGGACCGGGACGCGGTGCTGATTCCGAACCAGCCGATCCACTTTAACCGGGAGATCAATGACGGCTTCAAGTACGATCCCCAGACAGATCTGCTGCCCCTGTATGGAAACCAGGACGCCAAAGGCGGCCTGATGGAGGAAGTCGCGGAGGCGGCTGGTGTCCGCCGGGAGGATATCCTCAGCCACGACCTGTTCCTGTACAGCCGGGAGCGGGCAACGGTATGGGGCGCCGGGGACGCGTTCTTCTCCTGCGCGAGAATCGACGACCTGGAATGTGCCTGGGCAGGTATGGCCGCCCTGGCGGAAAGCAGCGCCAGGGACGCAGTAAACGTATGCGCTGTGTTTGATAATGAGGAAGTGGGTTCCTCCACCCGGCAGGGTGCGGATTCCTCCTTCCTGTATGACACCCTGACCCGGATGGGCTTTGCGCTGGGTGCCTCAGACGGGGAGATCCGTGCGGCGATTGCCGGCAGCTTCATGGTCTCCGCGGATAACGCGCACGCGGTACATCCGAACCATCCGGAAAAGTTTGACCGGCAGAACCGGTCCTATATGAATGAAGGCGTTGTGATCAAGCACAACGCCAACCAGAAGTATACAACTGACGCGGTTTCCTCCGCACGGTTTGCCCTGATCTGTGAGCGTGCCGGCGTGCCGGTACAGCATTTTGTAAACCGTTCAGACCTGCTGGGAGGCTCCACGCTGGGCAATATCTCCAATACCCATGTTTCCATGGATACGGTGGATATCGGTCTGCCGCAGCTGGCCATGCACTCCCTGTATGAAACAGCGGGCACAAAGGACCTGGAGTACCTGCTTAAGGCACTGGAAGAATTCTGGAAATAAGATGACGCAATTCAGAATTCAGAATTAAGAATTCAGAATTAATGCCCTTTTCCGGGATTGGATCCTGAACATTATGAATTATGAATTGGTCTTCAGGCCAAATTCTGATGGCAGGAAGCGCGGACAGGTGTTTTCCAGGGAACAGATGACGGAGGAAGCGAGCCGGACGCCGATACAGCAGGCTTCGGCCAGCGTCTTTCCGTAGGTCAGGCCGGCGGCAACACCGGCAAAGAAGGCGTCGCCGGCACCGGTGGTATCCGCCACCGGAACCTGCTGTGCCGCGCAGGTGCCGTATTCCCCGTTCCGGTCCGCCCAGACGGCACCGTCGCCGCCGAGGGTGACGACCATGGCGGGGATTTCCGCGTCAATCACCCGTTCCGAAAGCTGGCGGGCCAGCGCGTCCGGATCCTCCCCGTTGAATTCTGCGGAGAAGAGGACGCCTGCCTCCTGCCGGTTGCAGACAAAGCAGTCTGTCTGCTGCAGGAAAGCGCGCCGGTCCAGGGCAATATTGATGTTGGAAACGGCGGCGTAAATCTTCTTGTCATATTTATGCTTCAGCCGGAAGACTTCTTCCAGCAGCACCTCGTCCAGGTCCAGCTCCAGCAGGATGCTGTCGGTTTCCGCAAAGAGGGGATTGCCTTCCTCCTGAAGCAGGGGAAGCAGGGGTGAGAGATCCGGCCGGTGAGAGATGGAGGCACACACGTCGTTGTTGTTGTCAAACACGGCCAGCCAGGTGCCCATGCCATCGGGAACTTTCCGGATGAAACGGGTGTCCACTCCGTGCTCCGCGAGGCGCGTCAGCACATCCTCGCCGGTACCGTTGGGATCCACCAGGGACAGAAGCACCGGGTCAAGACCCAGGTTTCCCAGATCCTCCGCGATATTCCGGCTGACACCGCCGTGGACATACCGGACCTTTCCGGCATTCCGGCCGCAGGGAATATAGGTGCGGGAGGGATATCCCTTGATATCCACAAAGACGCATCCAATGACAACAATACTCATGTGTTTCTCCTTTTCTGATCATTCATCTTCCTGAACGAATGACACAACAAGAGAACCGGCTGGATTATAAAATCGTTTTCCTTATTTTACCACAGTGAACTCATGAAAAACAACCGGAAAACAGCATAAACGGAAAGTGTATGATACAATACCAGACGGTAGTACGGAGGTATACTGTGTACGGCGGAGCGAGAGCGGAGAAGCAGCGGATCCGGCAGGAAATACGGCAGACTGCCGCAAACCTGAGCCCGGAGTACCGGCAGGAAGCCAGCCGGGAAATCACCCGGCAGGTGCTGGCACTTCCTTTCTGGAAACAGGCCCAAACCGTCATGATGTACAGCAGCCTTCCGGGAGAACCGGATACGCGGATCCTGATGGAAACCGCGCTGAAGGAAGGCAAAACGCTGCTGCTGCCCCGGTGCTATGAAGCCGGCCGGATGGAAGCATTTCCGGTGAAGGATCCGTCGGAGCTCAGGCCGGGTACGATGGGTATTCCGGAACCGGCGGAGCGAATCGCGGAAAAACCGGAGCCTGACCTGATCCTGGTGCCCTGCATGGCAGCTGCGCCGAACGGGATCCGCCTGGGACACGGCGCCGGATATTATGACCGCTTCCTGGCAGAGCATACCGGGAAAACCGTCTGTCTCTGCTTCCGGAAACTGCTGCGGAGTGACCTCCCGGCAGAAGCTACGGATATTTCCATGGACCTTGTGATCTCTGATTGACAGCAGGGATTGACGAAGGTTTTTTCCTGAGGTAAACTGCATTCAATCGTTCAATTCTGGAGGTGTTCCGGTATGAAGCACACGATCTTTACGGGCGCGGCTACCGCGATTATCACTCCCTTTACTGAAGAAGGGATTGATTGGGATGCCTTTGGCCGGCTGATAGACTTTCAGCTCGCCGGGGGGATCAACGCGCTTGTAGTCGCCGGTACGACAGGCGAGGGAAGCACTCTCACGGACCGGGAGCATGAAGACGCGGTCGTCTTCTGCGTTAAACGTGTTGCGGGCAAAGTACCGGTGATCGCCGGAACGGGCTCCAACAATACCGCCCATGCCATTGAGCGGACACAGACCGCCTGCAAAGCCGGCGCGGATGCTGTGCTGCTTGTGACGCCCTATTACAACAAGACCACCCAGCGGGGACTGATCGCCAGCTTTTCCGCCATCGCGGATGCCAGCGACGTGCCCTGCATCCTGTATAACGTTCCGTCCCGGACCGGGCTGAACATGCTGCCGGAGACCCTGGCGGTGCTGGCAAAGCATGAGAAAATTGCCGCGGTCAAGGAAGCCTGCGGCAACCTGAGCCAGGTTGCGAAGGAACGGCTGCTGTGCGGGGATGAACTGGATATCATCTCCGGCTGCGATGACCAGATTGTGCCCACCCTGAGCCTGGGCGGTACGGGCGTCATTTCCGTAGTAGCCAATATGATGCCGAAGGAAACGGCGGAAATCTGCTCCCGCTTCTTCAGCGGGGACGTGAAGGGCGCTGCCGCGCTGCAGCTGAAGCTGCTGTCCCTGATGAACCAGCTGATGATTGAAACCAATCCGATTCCTGCCAAGGCGGCTTGCGCGGCCATGGGCTTCGGTAAGAATCTGCTCCGTCTGCCCCTGGTGCCGATGGAGGACGGAAACCGGCAGAAGCTGTTGCAGCTGATGCGTGAACTGAACCTGGAGGTAACGGAATGAGAATCATTCTGAGCGGATACAGCGGACACATGGGCAGGGAAGTCCGGACCTGCGCGGAACGGATGGAGGACGCCATGATTGTCGCGGGCGTGGATCCCATGGCGCCGGCGGATGACATCTGTGTGAAATCCATTGCTGACTGCAAAACGGAAGCAGACGTGATTATTGACTTCAGCCATCACTCCGGAACCGGAGCACTGCTGGAGTATGCCATTGCGAAAAAACTGCCGGTGGTGCTTGCCACCACGGGCCAGACAGAGGAAGAGAAGGCGCTCATTACCGAGGCTTCCAAACAGATTCCGATTTTCCTGGCGGCGAACTATTCCCTGGGCATTGCCACGCTGACGGACCTGGTGAAGCGGGCGGTCGCCCTTTATCCGGACGGCGAGATTGAGATTGTAGAACAGCATCACGACCGGAAGCTGGATGCGCCGAGCGGAACAGCCCTGTCCCTGTTCAATGCCGTGAAGGAAGTCCGGCCAGAAGCCACCGCCAACTGCGGCCGCTCCGGACAGGGCAAGCGGACACAGGACGAGGTGGGCATCCATGCCATCCGGATGGGTAATATCGTAGGCATTCATGAGGTGATGATTAGCACCCAGAATGAGCGGATCAGCCTGAAACATGAAGCTTTCAGCCGGGGTGTATTCGCCGAAGGCAGCCTGAAAGCGGCGGCATTCATGGTGGGAAAGAAACCGGGAATGTACGATATGAAAGATATGCTGAATGCTTAATTAAGCATTCAACATATAATGAATAATGAAAACTGAAGACTTAAAACTTAAAAATATAAATGTTATTCCGTTAGATGAGGGAGAAAAACAATGAAGATAGCTATTTATGGTTACGGTAACCTGGGACGGGGTGTGGAACTGGCGATCCAGCAGAATCCGGATGCGGAACTGTTCGGCGTATTTACCCGCCGGGATCCGAAAACGGTGACAACCCTGACCGGCGCGCCGGTATATGCCGCGCAGGACGTGGAAAACTACGTCGGACAGATTGACGTTATGATCATCTGCGGCGGCAGCGCTTCCGACCTGCCGGAAATGACCCCCATGCTGGCGAAGAGCTTCAACGTGGTGGATTCCTTTGATACCCACGCACGGGTGCCGGAGCATTTTGCCAATGTGGATAAAGCAGCCCTGCTGGGCGCACATACCGCGATCATCAGCGCAGGCTGGGATCCCGGCCTGTTCTCCCTGGCTCGCCTGTACATGAACATCGTCCTGCCGGACGGCAAGGATTACACCTTCTGGGGCCGCGGCGTGAGCCAGGGCCACAGTGACGCCATCCGCCGGATCCCCGGTGTAAAGGACGCCCGCCAGTACACCGTGCCGGTGGAAGACGCCCTGGCAAAGGTGCGCGCCGGAGAGAATCCGGAACTGACCACCCGCCAGAAGCATACCCGTGAGTGCTACGTGGTGGCGGAGGAAGGCGCGGACAAGGCCCTGATTGAAAAGCAGATCAAGGAGATGCCCAACTACTTCGCCGATTATGATACGACGGTGACCTTCATCACTGCTGAAGAGATGAAGCGGGATCACAGCGAACTGCCCCACGGCGGACAGGTTATCCGCTGCGGTGAAACCGGCAAAGACGGCAATCACAAGCATGTGATGGAGTTTTCCCTGAAGCTGGACTCCAATCCGGAGTTCACCGCTTCCGTACTGGTGGCCTGTGCCCGGGCGGTTGTCCGGATGAACAGCCGTCAGATTTTCGGCTGCAAGACGCTGTTTGACGTCGCTCCGGCGGATCTGTCTCCCATGGATCCTGCGGATATCCGGAAGAAGCTACTGTAAGTTTCCGGACACAAAAAGCATAAAATGATCAATGCCTCCCCTGCGCTGCGGGGGAGGCATTATTGCATTCAGGGCATAATCCCGGTATAATAGGAAATGAAAAGAGCACTGTTTTCTGAAGAACTGAATGATTCCTGAAAAACCGGCCGACGAGAATAACGACAGTGGAATCTGTTGTTGTTCCCCGAAAAAGGACATAATCGGCAAACATAATTGTTTACGGAGGGATGCGCCATGAAAAAGATGCTGGCTGTGCTGCTTGCATTGGCATTGATTTTCGGGACTGCGGCTGTGGCTGAGGACGGGACGCCTGAGCTGATCACCGTCACGGTGTTCCGGGGTGAATCAGGTGAACAACCCACCGCGGATAACAGGGTTTACAGGAAAATTGAAGAGGAACTGGGCATTCGGTTTGACATCCGGTTCCTGACCGGAGATCTGGATGAGACCCTGCTGCAGATTCTGTCAGAGGATACATATCCGGATCTGATTGACGGCGCGAACAGCGATGAGATCCTGGAGGACGCGGGCATACTGATTGACCTGCTGCCCTATATCAGCGAGGAGAAAACACCGAATCTGTACAAGCATCTCTATACGGACAACCGGATCAACCAGCTGGTTACGGATGACGGAAAGCTGTACATTATTCCGAATTACGGGATTAACTATAATCAAAGGTCACTGACCTATGCCAACGGTCCGGCTTTCTTCCTGCAGAAACAGGTTATAGCCTGGAATAATTACAAAGTTCCGACTACATTGAATGAGTATTTTGACCTGATAGAACGATATATTGCCGCAAATCCGGAAACACCGGAGGGAGTTCCCTATACGGGTTTCGCGATTCTCTGTGATGACTGGCACCGTTACTGCCTGGTCAATCCGGTTCAGCACCTGATGGGTCGTCCGAACGACGGAGACGTGATTGTGGACGTCACTACGCCCGAATATAAGACCGAAACCTTTATCAACCAGCCTTACGCAAAGCATTATTATGCCAAACTGAACGAGATGTTCAACAAAGGCCTGATCCCGGAGGAAACCTTCCGCTGGAACCATGACCAGTATATCGAAAAGCTGTCAGGCGGTTCTGTGCTGGGCATGTTTGACCAGAACTGGAATGTGGCTTCCGTAAATGACGCCCTGTATATGTCTGTGAAGTTCGAACAGACTTATCTGGCGCTGCCGCTGGTTTACGATCCGGAATACGTGGGCGGCCGGGTGATTGATGAGCATTATGTGAACGGCGCTGTAATGAACAAAGATCGGGGCTTCGGCATCTCGGTTACCTGTCCCTATCCGGAACGCCTGGTGGCCATGATGGACACCTTCCTGTCGGATGAATGGCAGCTCCTGTTCCAGTGGGGCATTGAAGGAGAAGATTATTACGTTGATGAAAACGGCCGGATGCGGATGACACTGGAACAGTTCCTGGCGCAGGCCGATCCGGGATGGAAGCTGGCGAACAGGGCGATGGCTATCTGGGAAGGCTTCCCGAAGAAGCAGGGCACCATGGATGATGGTAATGCCTGGACTCCTATGGAGCAGCCTGAAATATACTATGACCAGATGACAGACTATGATAAGGCATTCCTTGAGGCCTGTGGGAAGACACTGCCGATTGATTTCTTTAATCCGCCGATCGAGACTGCACCCTACGGGGAGGCCTGGCAGATTGACAAGGACCCGATTGATATGGACTACATGGACTTTGAACAGATCGAAGACGAGCGGCTGCCGGAGATCATTATGTGCGATCCGGCCGAGCTGGACGTCCTGTGGGATGATTTTGTGGATGAAATCAGCCACAGCGCCGCTGTTTATTCCGAATTCATGCAGGAGGAGATCCTGAAACTGGTGGAAAGGGCAACCAAATAACTGAACCAGACTATTTTTCGCAGCCGGACAGATTGAACAAAAACCGGGATGGAAAAAACAGGAAATTCACTCTGTCCGGGTGCAAGCAGGTTAATCACAAGATGCTGTATACAGAAAGAAACTGAGCAACAACTTAGCATTTTTCTCAAATAGTTGCGTAAGTTTTTTATGAGATGATTTGTGTAATCATCTCATTTTTTGTTGCACAATTATTGAGAATGGATACAATATAAAATGAACAAAACAGTTGTAAAATAAAGGGATTCCGGATCGCACAATATGAGCACGCAAGAAATCGATTTCAAAAACATTGAGCAATAATTAATAAATAAAAGGGCAACAACTTGTTAACAGTGACCGAATGTGCCATTGTGCAAGTACGTACATTTTGACACAATATATGCAAAGGCACGAGGTGCCAAAAAATGAAAAACGGAGGAGAAACACTATGAGGAAAATCCTGGCTGCCCTGTTGGCTCTGGCGATGATTCTGGCGATCGTTCCCGCTGTTATGGCGGAAGGTCAGGAAGTCATTACCGTGACCGTTTTCAAGGGAGATCCCGGTGATCAGCCCACTGAAGACAACAAGATCTACAAGAAGATCGAAGAAGAGCTCGGAATCAAGTTTGAGTTCGAGTTCCTGGCCGGCGATCTGGACGAGACCCTGGGCATCAAGATGTCTGACCGCGACAATCTGCCGGACCTGTTCGATGGCAGCAACAGCGCTGAGAACCTGGAAGACGCGGGCGTTCTGATTGACCTGCTCCCCTACATCAGCGAAGAAAAGACCCCCAACCTCTACAAGCACATCTACACCGATGACCGCATTAAGCAGCTGGTGGATGAAGATGGCAAACTGTACATCATCCCCAACTACGGCATCTACTACAACGGTGAAATCCCCGCTTACAATGGCCCTGCTTTCCACATCCAGAAGCAGGTTCTGGCCTTCAACAACTATGTGGCTCCGAAGACCATCGATGAGTACTTCGACCTGATCGAGCGCTTCATCGCTGCGAACCCCACCACCGCTGACGGCACCCCCTACACCGGATTTGCCATCCTGTGCGAAGGCTGGCGGCACTTCTGCCTGATCAACCCCGTGCAGCACCTGATTGGCCGTCCCAACGACGGTGAAGTCGTTGTTGACGTCAACGATCCTAACTACTACACCGAAACATTCATCGACAAGCCCTATGCGAAGCCCTACTACAAGAAGCTGAACGAAGCGTTCAAGAAGGGCCTCATCAGCCGTGATACCTTCGCGATGAACTATGACCAGTACATCGCTGCCCTGTCCAACGGCACCGTGATCGGTATGTTCGACCAGGGTTGGGACTTCGGCACCGCTACCGCTTCCCTGAACGATGCTAAGATGTACGAGAACACCTACGTGGCCCTGCCGCTGCTGTATGATGCTGACGACGTCGAAGGCATTGCTCTGCCCACCGAAAACTGGAAGATCGAAGAACACTACATCAACGGTACTGTTATGAACAAGGACCGTGGCGCTGGCATCTCCATCAGCTGCAAGTATCCGGAACGGATGATCGAGCTGTACGAGACCCTGCTCTCCGACGAGTGGCAGAAGCTGCTCCAGTGGGGCATTGAAGGCGAAGACTACTATGTTGAAAACGGCCGTATGCTGATGACCCTCGAACAGTATCAGAACCGTTCCAACACCGAATGGCAGCGCGCCAACACCGCGAACGCCATCTGGACCTCTCTGCCCAAGAAGCAGGGTATCCAGGACGACGGCAATGCCTGGTCTCCCGATCAGCAGGCTGAAATCAAGCAGGCTTCCATGTCTGACTATGATAAGGACTTCCTGGCCAAGTGCGGCAAGGGCGACCTGATTGAGTTCTTCGGACCTGTGACTCCTCTGGCTCCCTACGGCGAAGCTTGGGAAATCAACAAGGGACCGATCCAGGACGACGTGGACCAGTTCCTCCGTATCCAGGACGAACAGCTGCCCGGCATCATCATGGCTGCTGACGACGCTGAGTTCGACGCTAAGTGGGACGCTTTCGTTGCTGAAGTGGCTCCCTACGGCGAAATCTACGGCAAGTTCATGAATGAAGAAATCCTGAAGCTGGTTGCTCTGGTTACCGGCGAATAATCAAGCGCTGACCTCAAGGGGAGGGACTTGTCTCTCCCCTTGACTTTTTTGAGAGGAGACATCAACCATGACCACAAAAGTGATCAATCCGGGGACGATCACGCCGAAGAAAAAGAAGGGCTTTTTCAAGACGCTGGGAGCACAGTATCAGCTGATGATCATGTCTGTTCCTATGCTGCTGTACGTCCTTCTTTTCAACTATGCGCCGATGTGGGGCTGGATCATTGCTTTCCAGGAATATAAGCCGGAATTGGGCTTGCTGGGCAGCAAATGGGTCGGAATGAAGAACTTTGAATTCCTGTTCAGTAAGCAGGATTTCATTCTGTCCATTCGTAACACCTTTGCAATGAGCCTGATCAATCTGGTGTTCGGCACGGTGTCTGCAATCCTGCTGGCGCTTCTGCTGAACGAAGTCCGCAACCGTACGTTTAAACGCTCGGTCCAGACGATTACCTATCTGCCTCACTTCCTGTCCATGGTCATTGTTGTGGGTATGGCTCAGAATATCTTTGCCAGCAACGGATCGGTCAACGATGTGTTGCTGGGATTGGGTCTGGTGAAAGAACCTGTTTTCTTCCTGGGCAAGGGAGAATATTTCTGGTGGCTGGTTGGTGTAATCAACGTCTGGAAGGAAGTAGGCTGGGGTACCATCATCTATATCGCGGCCATGACTTCCATTGACCCGAGCCTCTATGAGGCGGCGGCTATTGACGGCGCGGGACGGTTCCAGCGGATCCTGCACGTTACGCTGCCGGGCATCAAATCCACCTTTATGGTGCTGCTGATTATGAACATCGGTCACCTGATGGAGGCCGGATTCGAAATCCAGTACCTGATGCGTAATGGTATGGTCATGAAGTATTCCGATACAATCGATATCATGTCCCTTACCTACAGCTTTGGTTCCAGACCCCAGTACGGACGCGGCGTTGCAGCCGGTATGTTCAAGAGCATCGTCGGTATCGTCCTGCTCCTTGGCGCGAACAAGATCGCCCAGGTTATGGACGAAGAGACCCTGATCTGAGGAGGTGAAGGACATGACGACTGCAACAATCAAACGGCAGAACAAGATCAAGCGGGACTGGGTTTTCCCGGTTGTGAATACGTTCATCCTGATCCTGCTGTGCTTCATTACGCTGTATCCTGTTATCAATACCGTGGCTTATTCCTTCAATGACGGTATGGATGCCCTTAGGGGCGGTATTGGCCTTTGGCCCCGGAAATTCAGCACGGAAGCCTATACTTCCATTCTGAATGACCCGGCTACTTATAAGGCCTTTGGTATTTCTGTTTCCAAGGCTGTGCTGACGACGCTGCTGAACCTGTTCTGGACCAGCATGCTGTCCTATGCCCTGTCCCGGAAAGAGTATGTACTCCGGAAGTTTATTACGATCATCATGGTACTGACCATGTATGTGAACGCCGGTCTGATCCCGAACTACCTGCTGGTTGGTAAGTTCCTGGGACTTCGGAATACCTATTGGGTTTATATTATTCCGGCAATGTTCTCGTGCTTCAACATGATCGTGATCCGGACCTATATCGGAGGCCTGCCGGATGCGCTTGTTGAATCGGCCAAAATCGACGGTGCCGGTGATCTGAGAGCATTCTTCCAGATTATCCTGCCGCTGTGCCTGCCTGTACTGGCGACGGTTGCCCTGTTTGTGGCAGTTGGCGCCTGGAACAGCTGGTTCGACACCTATCTGTACAACGGCAGCAAAAAGGATCTGTACAGCCTTCAGTATTTGCTGAAGATGAAGCTGGCTACCACCCAGAACCAGGCCAACGCCGCCCAGACTTCAGCGGATGCACTTGCAGCACAGAAAAGCAAGGTGGCACCGGTTACGGTTCGTGCGGCTATCACCGTGGTTTCCGCAGTGCCGATCCTGGTGGTTTATCCCTTCCTGCAGAAGTACTTCGTTACCGGTATGGCGCTGGGTTCTGTTAAGGGCTGATTAACAGAGATACATCAGTATAATTGAGATAAGATATTCCAACAGAAATCGGATTTAGGAGGTGTGGACCGGTGTCACAGATGAGGAGCGCGGAGGTCTCTGCCCGGGCCGCGCGCTATGAAGACGGTTTCCGGGTGCTTCAGGGCAGGCGGGAATATGTTACTTACCTGGATGATTCATCGATCCGTATCTGGTATTCGGATATTCCGTGGCGGTATGAAACCCATGACCACTCAGCGGTGGAGATTCTCCTGACGCTGGAGGGTATGGTGACATACACCATTGAGGATAAAATCTACCAGGTCCGCAAGGGTGAGATCCTGATCGTCCCGCCGGACACACTTCATTCCCTGACAATGGGAGAGGGAAGCAGCCGGTATCTTTTCCTGTTTGAGTCTGATGCAATCATGACCATGCGGGATATCAAATCCATGGCCATGTATTTCCATAAACCGTTCCATCTGCGGGACGGATCGGATGCCCATGTACGGATCCGCGAGCTGCTGCTCCGGGCCCGGGAGGCCTATGAGAAGCGGGAGCTGATGTGGAACACCATGTGCTACAGCTGCATCCTCCGGGTCTATGCCACGCTGGGACAGCGTTACCTGAGCGGTATCAAGCCGCGGACCGGGGACAACATGCGGAACATGGATTCCGAAGTCATCAACGCGGTGATGACCTATATCAACAATCATTACCGGGAAGAGCTTTCCCTGGAGGATGTGGCGAAGTTCGCCGGTTTCAGCCGTTACTACTTCTCCCGTTCCTTCAAACGGCAGACGGGTTATTCCTTCAAGGATTACCTGTGCCAGAAGCGGCTGCAGGTAGCAATGGACCTGCTGATCCGGACGAACCGCTCCATGCGGGACGTGGCGATCGAAAGCGGCTTCGGCTCTGTGGCAACCTTCAACCGGGTATTCCGGGAAAAGAAGGGTTGTACGCCGACACAGTACAGGGCAATCTATGGAACGTATTGAGAAACAGGCCTTCAGGATTTCCTGAAGGCCTGTTTTAATGAATACTTAAAACTGAAAACTTAAAAATTGAGCCTGGCTTCTGTGAAGCCAGGCTGTTGTTACTATATTATATGCTGATTTTGAACCGCTTAAAATCCACAAGCTGGTGGCAGCCATAGTATTCGTCGGAGTTGTCGGCTTTGAGTTCCGCAATTTCTTTCTCGTCTGTGACAAAAAAATACCAGATAGTATAGCAATCATCCATCTTTTTTTCGTCACGGCACATATGAACGTCGAAGGGATCAGATGAAACCTGTATATAGAATTCGTCATCAGTGGAGAAAGACCTAAAGCCAACTGCAATATCGCCTGCATGTTCGTAGTATTCTTTTGTGCCGTTCTCAGTTTCCCGCATGGTTTTCAGATGGTCCCGATAAATAATTGTAAGAAAATCGGCAGGAATGGATGCGACTTTTTCCCATTTCACGGGGAATATCTCTCCGGAACGAGTTTTTGTATATGTATGGTAGTAAGGCCGAAAGGGAACTTCTGAAGGCTCGGTGAAGGGCGCTGTATGCTTTCTGATCCGCAGCCTGGGGTACTCGCTGAGCGGATGCTCATCAAAGGCGCCAACGCCGATCAGTCTCTGATAGAATTCATACCAGCAGTCACCCTGATGAACTGCAAACGCGAGGGCACAGCCATGGGTATTATGATGATCATGAAGATCATAAGCCCATATATCAATATCTTTACGGGCTTCCCGCATTTCTTCCAGCAGGATGGCTTCATGATCATAGATATAGCAGCCGGGATACGTCATTGTGATTACTCCTTATACGTTTATGTCATTAGAATGAGCAAGATGCCTTTGGAGCAGATCAGTGGAGAACTGATCTGCTTTCTGTTTTTCCTGATGTGCCAGGTCTTCCTGTATTTCCTGTATTTCTTGGAGTTTCCGGATTTTTTTGAGCTTACTGTACATAATAAATACACCAATGATTATCCCAACAATGATGTCATCAATCGTTGGATGCCCGGGAATAATGGAAAGTGCGCCTGAAGTCATATGATTGACAGCCCAGAAAAGCAGGGAGCCGAACATGGCAAAGACGTACACCGCGGGATCCGCGGCAGGAACAGGCTGCGGGGAATTCCCGGATGGACCTGCCTGTACTTCCTTCTTTTTTATCATGCTTTCCAGTTCATTTGATAACTGGTGCTGAACCATGCATGTAATCGGAGCTCTCATAAAATCAGCCCTTTCGTGTATTGACGTCTTATGCTGATATGATTCTAGCATCCGGAAAACGTCAGGAACAGGGCGACTACAGCAATATAAAGGATCCTATTTTGCTGTTTGCGGCAGAAAAAGCACAGGCAGGCTTTATACCAGCAGGCTGAGCAGCGGAATGGTGAGGATGCTCAGCAGGGTGGAAAGGAGGGCGCAGTTGGCGGCCAGTTCCTGGCCGTTGTGGTGGATCTCGGCGAGATTCAGCAGGATGCTGGCGCAGGGAGCGCCGGCCAGGATCAGGATGCTGCCCTTGAACACCGGATCCAGCGGGAAGGGAAGTACCAGCAGGTAACAGAAAAGGGGAAACACCAGGAGCTTGCCGGCAGAGATCAGCCATGCAAGCTTTGTGGTGAAGAGAGCTTTGAAATCCATGGTGGCCAGCCGGACACCGAGGATGATCATACAAAGCGGGGTGGACATGGAACCAAGGGCACTGAAGCCGGTGCGCAGGATATCAGGCAGCCAGTTCTTTGCGTTCAGGAGGCACAGGATCATGCCTGTGAAGACAGCCAGCATGGAGGGATTCACCAGGGCGGCCTTCAGGGAGATGTGTTTTTTCTCTCCGGTCAGGGTGAAAACACCGACGGTCCAGGCCAGGATGTTCAGGGCGGCGTTAAACATGGAGGAGTAAACCGCGGCTTCCGGCGCGTCCGGGAAAAGGGCGCGAACCACCGGCATGCCGAAGAATCCCACATTGCCCATGACAGCTGCGATGGACAGCATGCGCAGGGCGAATACCTTCCTTTTTTCCTTGCCCAGGATCAGGAGGATCAGGAGCATCAGCAGTGTTTCCCCGGCCAGGGCGAAGAGCAGGAAGAGCCCCATCTTCGCAAAAAGCGCAGGAGAAGGATCCAGCCCATAGAGGGCATTCACATACAGGGCATATCCGCAGATATAGAGCAGGATGACGCTGATGCTGCTCAGGTGATCCGGTTTTACTTTTTTGACTTTGCACATGAAAAAACCGGGCAGCAGATACAGCAGCATAAGCAGCACGTTGCTGAAGGTGACGGAGAAACTGATCATCAAAAACCACCTCGTATCCAGTATTATATCATTGCTTTTTTTGCGCGTACAGGCATGAAAGCCTGGAACCCTTGAAAAACATAGGATGCACAAGATATAGAATAAATTGTTAAATTACTTCACAACATATTGACTTTCCCGGGAGGGGCATGCTATATTTAGTGAGCAAAAATTAAAGCCTATTTCTGCACTGACAAAAACAAAAAATACGAGGGAACAGGGGAGCGCTTAGTTATGTATCAGGTTGTCAAAAGAGACGGAAAAATCACGGATTTTGAGATCGGCAAAATCTCAAAAGCCATTACCAAGGCGTTCGAAGCTCTGGGAAAACAGTATCATCCCAGCGTAATCGACATGCTGGCCCTGCGGGTTACCGCAGAATATGAACCGCTGATCCACGACGACAAAATCGCGGTGGAAACCATCCAGGACTGCGTCGAAAAGGTGCTGTCCGAAGCGGGTTATGCCGACGTGGCCAAGGCCTACATTCTGTACCGCAAACAGCGGGAGAAAGTCCGTAACGTCAACTCCGCCCTTCTGAACTATAAGGACCTGGTGGACAACTATCTCCGCATCAACGACTGGCGCGTGAAGGAAAACTCCACCGTCACCTATTCTGTCGGCGGCCTGATTCTGTCCAACTCCGGCGCCATCACGGCCAACTACTGGCTGAGCGAGATCTATGATAATGAGATCGCTGAAGCCCACCGCAGCGCCGCGATTCATATCCATGACCTGAGCATGCTGACCGGCTACTGTGCCGGCTGGAGCCTGAAGCAGCTGATCCAGGAAGGCCTCGGCGGCGTTCCCGGCAAGATCACCAGCTCTCCGGCCAGCCATCTGTCCACCCTGTGCAACCAGATGGTGAACTTCCTGGGCATCATGCAGAACGAGTGGGCCGGCGCTCAGGCCTTCTCCAGCTTTGATACCTACCTGGCTCCCTTCGTCCGGATTGACAACCTGTCCCAGAAGGAAGTCAAGCAGTGCATCCAGAGCTTCATCTACGGTGTGAACACCCCCAGCCGCTGGGGCACCCAGGCACCCTTCTCCAACATCACCCTTGACTGGACCTGCCCGAAGGATCTGGAAAACCTGCCGGCCATCATCGGCGGCAAGGAAATGGACTTCACCTATGGCGAGTGCCAGAAGGAAATGGATATGGTCAACAAGGCCTTCATCGAAATCATGATCGAAGGCGACGCCAACGGCCGCGGCTTCCAGTATCCGATCCCCACCTATTCCATTACCCGGGACTTCGACTGGTCCGAAACCGAAAACAACCGGCTGCTGTTTGAGATGACCGCCAAGTACGGCACGCCCTACTTCAGCAACTACATCAACTCCGACATGGAGCCCAGCGACGTGCGCAGCATGTGCTGCCGCCTGCGTCTCGACCTGCGTGAACTGCGCAAGAAGAGCGGCGGTTTCTTCGGCAGCGGCGAATCCACCGGTTCCATCGGCGTTGTGACCATCAATATGCCCCGCCTGGCCTATGAAGCCGCTGACGAGAAGGAATTCTACGCCAAGCTGGATCACCTGATGGACGTTGCGGCCCGCAGCCTGAAGACCAAGCGTACGGTGATCACCAAGCTGCTGGACGGCGGCCTGTATCCCTACACCAAGCGCTACCTGGGCACCTTCAGCAACCACTTCAGCACCATCGGCCTGGTGGGTATGAATGAAGCGGCCCTGAATGCCAACTGGCTGAAGAAGGACCTGACCCATCCGGAAGCGCAGAAGTTTGCCCAGGACGTGCTGAACCATATGCGGGAACGCCTGAGCGACTACCAGGAAGAGTACGGCGATCTGTATAACCTGGAAGCGACCCCGGCCGAGTCCACCACCTACCGTTTCGCGAAGCATGACAAGGAACAGTATCCGGATATCATCACCGCGAACATGAACGGTACGCCCTACTACACTAACTCCAGCCACCTGCCCGTAGGTTACAGCGAAGACATCTTCTCCGCACTGGACGTGCAGGATGAGCTGCAGACCCTGTATACTTCCGGTACTGTCTTCCACGCCTTCCTGGGCGAGAAGCTGCCGGACTGGAAGGCAGCCGCAAACCTGGTCCGCAAGATCGCGGAAAACTATAAGCTGCCCTACTACACGATGAGCCCCACCTACTCCGTCTGCAAGGACCACGGCTATCTGAGCGGCGAGCAGTACACCTGCCCCCACTGCGGACAGAAGACCGAGGTTTACAGCCGGATCACCGGTTACTATCGTCCCGTGCAGAACTGGAACGACGGCAAGGCCCAGGAATTCAAAGACCGCAAGGTTTATGACATCGGCCACAGCCGCCTGACCCACTCCGGCCCTGTGATGGCCACCGCACCGGCTGCCGAACCTGTGAAGGAAGAACCCGCTGCCCAGCCTGAGAAGGAAAACAAGGGCTGCAACTGCGCCCGCGCGATCCTGTTTGTCAGCGCCACCTGCCCCAACTGCAAGCTGGCGATCAGCATGCTGGAGAAGGCCGGCTTCCTGTTCAAGAAGGTGCTGGCGACGGACAATCCCGAACTGACCAACCAGTACGGCGTGAAGCAGGCGCCCACGCTGGTGGTGCTCGGCCAGAATCCCGATGAATACACCAAGTACAAGGGTGTATCCGAAATCAAGGGTATGCTGACGGCAAAGCAGGTCGGATAATAAGAGGTATGAGGTAGGAAGTCGGAAACCGGATTATGGTTTTCGTTCCACTCCGATAGGATTACAAAATGAGAAAAAGGGACGCAGCGCGTCCCTTTTTCAAAGGATGGGTGAAAAATGACGGATATCATCGTGATCGGCGGAGGCCCCGCGGGCATGACGGCCGCGCTGTACGCGCAGCGGAACGGAAAGAATGCACTGGTGCTGGAAAAGCACGGTTTCGGCGGACAGATTACCTACAGCCCCAAGGTGGAAAACTGGCCGGGTACCGCCCAGATGAGCGGCAATGAATACGCCGAGGCGCTGCTGGACCAGATCATGAACCAGGGTGCGGAAGTGGACCTGGCGGAGGTTGTCCGGATCGAGGATCACGGGGACTATAAGCGGGTATTTACAGACGACGGCCTGGAGCGGGACGCAAAGGCTGTTATTGTGGCAGCGGGCGTGAAGCACCGGATGCTGGGCCTGCCGGGTGAAAACGAGCTGGTGGGCGAGGGCATCAGCTTCTGCGCCGTGTGCGACGGGGATTTCTATACCGGAAAAACCGTATGCGTGGCCGGCGGCGGAAACTCCGCCCTGCAGGAGGCGATCCTGCTGTCCGGCAAGTGCGAAAAGGTGATCATGCTGCAGGATCTGCCGGAATTCACCGGTGAAAAGAAGCTGCAGGAGATCCTTTTCAGCCGTCCGAATGTGGAAAAGTACACCGGTGTGAAGATCACAGGCCTGAACACTGAAGAGGGCATTCTCCGGAGCGTGACCGTGAAGCCGCAGGACGGCGGGGAAGAACGGCAGGTTGCTTGTGACGGCCTGTTTGTTGCCATCGGCCTGATTCCGGAAAACGATGCTTTCGCGCATCTGGCGGATCTGAACAAGTGGGGATACTTTGACAGCGATGAGCGCTGCGAGACAAAGACTCCCGGCGTCTTTGTGGCGGGTGACTGCCGCAGCAAGACGGTACGCCAGCTGACTACCGCGGCAGCGGATGGTGCGACAGCGGCGCTGGCAGCCTGCAGGTATATCGATAGTCTGTGAAGAAGTCCGGTTGAAAATGAAATACTGCCTTCGGCAGTATGAAATATTGAGCCGCTTGCGGCTCAATGTGAAATATCGCTTCGCGCTATGAAATATCCGGCTGACGCCGGATGTGAGAAAAACTGAAAAATAAAAAGGAGCGGCTCAGAGAGCCGCTCCTTTGTTGGTTGGAGATTATGCAATGAGGATTTGTTTCTTTTCGGGAACCTTCTTGGCTTCCTTCTTGGGAAGCTTGACGGTCAGGACACCGTCTTCGTATTTGGCCTGCACATCCTCCTCTGTCAGGTTGTCGCCCACGTAGAAGCTGCGCTGCATGGTGCCGGTATACCGCTCCTGGCGGAGCAGCTTGCCGTTCTTTTCTTCCTTGTTCTCCAGGTTCTTCTGGGTGGAGATGGTCAGGTAGCCGTTCTGAAGATCCAGATGAATTTCATCCTTCTTCATACCGGGCAGATCCACCGCCAGCTCATAGCCTTCGTCGGTTTCCTTCACGTCGGTTTTCATCATCCGGGCGGCGTTCTTACCGTAGAGCGCTCTTTCCGGACGGCCGAAGCCGCGGAAGAAATCACGGTCGAAGTCATCAAACAGATCCATCATATTTTCACCGAAAACAGCAGGCAGGAAAGTACTCATATAAAACCCTCCATTCTTTTGATCCGGTTCCGTTGCTTATTGCGGTTCCGGGGAATTACTTTCCGTGGTCACTGGCCACCGCACTCTCTTTCTTGTGCTGATTATATTATACTTAAAAGTCAAAGATAGTCAAAGACATAAATAGTCAATAAGAAGAGCTTTCTGCCGAAAACAGGAAGAAAGCTCTTAAATACTTCAAAATGCTGAATTTTTCTGATTATTTCGCGCTGATCAGATTTTGATCAGTTCATAGGTTCGGGTACCCAGGCCGATCTTTTCCCCGTGGGCGAGGGTTTCCCTCCAGCTGACGTTCGGGTTGCTGTCCTTGAAGTGATCGTGATGATGCTTCCAGCCGGGTTTTGCCAGGTTGTCAGACAGCTGGCTGTTGGGCAGCGGTTCCGCGGCCAGGCACAGATCCGCACAGGCCTGGTCCAGGGCTACCGGATCAAAGGAGGCCAGCATGCCGATATTCGGCAGGATGGGCGCATCGTTTTCCCCGTGGCAGTCGCAGTTGGGGGAAACATCCACGATCAGGGTGATATGGAAGGAAGGCTTCCCGGCGCAGATCGCGGCGGTGTATTCCGCCATCTTGCGGCCCAGCATATCCGCCGCGGTGTCAAAAGACGGATGGATGGCATCAAAGGCACAGGCGCCGATGCACCGGCCGCAGCCCTTGCAGATATCCTGCATGATATAGGCCTTGCCGCTTTTATAGGTGATGGCGTCCGATCCGCACTCCCGGGCGCACTTGCGGCAGGAACGGCACAGGGCCTGGTCAACGACCGGCTTGCCGTCGCTGTGCTGCTGCATTTTCCCGGCCCGGCTGCCGCCGCCCATACCGAGATTCTTGACCGCACCGCCGAAGCCGGCCATTTCATGACCCTTGAAATGATTCAGGGAAATGATGATGTCCGCGTCGTAGAGGGCACGGCCGATATAGGCTTCCTTGCAGTATTCACCGCCGGGGACCGGTACGGCGATATCATCCGTCCCCTTCAGCCCGTCACCGATGATGATGTAGCAGCCGGTGGTCACGCTGTTAAAACCGTTGACTTCTGCGTTGTACAGATGGTCTACGGCGTTTTTCCGGCTGCCGGGATAGAGGGTGTTGCAGTCGGTAAGGAAGGGCTTTCCGCCCAGTTCCTTGATCAGGTCTGCCACTGCCTTGACATAGTTCGGCCGGAGATAGGCAAAGTTGCCCAACTCACCGAAGTGCATTTTAATGGCAGCGAATTTCCCGGCAAAATCGATCTTGTCTATTCCGGCCCGGCGGCAGAGCTTCTGGAGCTTGACACCCTGGCTGACGTCAGCTACGGTCCGGAAATCGGTGAAATAGACGGGGGAAGACTTCTGGGACATAAGAGTTCCTCCTTTGTCAGGGTCATATTTACTTTTCCAGCGCAGATTCGGAATGGTACAAGGTCATTAAAGTGACGCCGATGGCCGTCAGGGAGGACAGCATCATCAGGTCCAGGAGAATGGTGTACAGGAATCCGGAGGAATCCGGATCGACCGTGGCCAGCAGGTAAAGCAGGATCAGCGTGCCGGTGAACAGGCCGAACAGGCCGGCGGGCAGCTTTCCGGCTTTCCCCCGGAAGGCGATGAGCATCAGGCCGAACAGCACTGCCGTGGCGGCCAGCGCGATATACAGCAGGGTTTCCATCTGGGGTTTGTCAAACACGAACTCAGCCATCACAACTGCGCCGGCAGCGGCAACGAGCACCGCAAAGCTCAGGATGGTCTTCTTCCGGTCGGGCCTGCGGCGGATGACCAGGACGATCATCAGGGCCAGCAGAGTCAGGACCGCGGCAATCTGGGTGAAACGAACGAAGGAATTCAGACGGACGAAGTTATCTTTCCGGAACTGTTCCAGCAGGATCTGGCTGGTACCGAGCAGCGTAACGAACAGGACGGTAAGCTCTCCTTCGCGGGCGTGCTTCCGGCGGCACAGCAGCAGGACCAGGATGACCAGCGCGGCGATGGCTTCCCAGAACCACACCGCGTACAGCCAGAATCCGGAATTCAGTCCTTCGCTGGCAATGGGGAAGAAGGAAAGGGATTCCAGCGCTTCAGCGCCGACTCCCTCGCCGGTATAGTATTCTCCCAGACGGCAGAAAAAGAGGACTGCACAGGCTGCGGGAGCCAGGGTGTCCAGTGCTTCCAGGGGACGGATGCCGCTCAGCTTCGCACCGGCCAGCGCACCAAGGGTGCCGCCGATGAGGGCACCGTAAAGCGTATAGCCGCCCAGCCAGGGCTGGAACATGAAGGCAAAGGAACTGATTTCATACATATAGCCGTCGAGACGAAGGAAGGTCCAGAAGGCATGACCCAGGACGACCGCTCCCAGGATTGTCAGCGGCAGGAGCTGAAAGACCTTTTTGTTCAGCAGGCACAGCAATGCACCGGCCAGTATGCCGGCCAGCACTGCCAGTCCGTAGGGGGTCAGGTTCAGGGGTCCGATGGACAGAATCGTATTCATAGGCTGACGCTTCCTTTGTTGACGGTGGGCTGTGGGACAGCTCCCGGGTTATTCCGCGGGAACCGGTTCCGCTTCAGCAGTGACAAAGTAAATGATATCCTGAATATCCCGCTTCTTGCCGCGGGTGGCGTTGATCCGGTCGGTACCGAGTACCAGCCAGCTGGAGGAACCGCCGTCCAGGTTATAAGCCTGGACCGCACCGCAGTCATAGGCCAGCTGGGCCATTTCCTGGCCGGTGAGGCCGCCGTCCTTGGACTGTTCAGGACCTTCCGCAGTGATCATCAGGTAGGTCAGGTTATCCATCTGGCAGATGGCCTGGCGCTGCAGGTATTTATGGAGCCCCATGCCGGGGGAACTTGCATAATTGTTGCCGTCCAGCACCTGCATCTTGCCGTCGACGACAAGCGCGGGCCCGAAGATGAAGCTGTGGGCGATACAGCCTTCGTAAGGCTCGAAGTCGCTGGGATCGGGTTTCAGCAGAATATGGAAATTGCCGTTCAGGTCGATAATCAATGCATCATATCCGTAGCCGGTATTGAAAACGCTGTTCCGCAGCAGTTCACCGTTCCGGTAGACGATGCCTTCTGTCCGGTCGCAGAAATAGTCGCCGTTGATGGCCAGGACGGAGCGTTCACGACGGGCGAGGGAGGTTGCGGCGACGAGCTGCTTGGAAGGATAAGGCTGGTTGGTGCTGGTACGGAGCTGGGAAGGATCGGCAATCTTCACCCAGGTGAAATACACCGCGGTCTTGCCGCCGTTGCCGTTGACGACCGTTCTCTTCTCGATCTTTACGCAGATGGTGCCGTCCTGGTATCCCAGGGGTTCGGACGTGAAAGCGTCCTTGTGCGGGGCATACCGGGAGACCATGGAATTCTTGTACTTGGGATTCGGCTCCAGCACGACCGGTTCCGGTTCCGGGTTGGACAGCTCCACGGAAGGGAAAACAGGCATCTCTTCCGCACCCGCATAGGGCAGGGCGGAAGGAACCAGGAACGGGATCAGCAGAATCAGCACAATCAGCGGGATCAGCCACAGCAGGGTACGCTTTTTCGTCATGAGGAACCTCCATCAGTTAACGCCGGGAATGGCGGTAAAAATGCAAAAAAACATTACATTACAGTTTATCACTCCGCTTTGCGGAAAGTCAATCAAATCAGGGCGGCGGGCGTCAGGGAAGCAATCTGAATCAGATCCGCTGGAGTCAGTTCCACCTGGCAGCCGACGCGGCCCGCACTGACAAAAATCCGGGAGAGACCGGAAGCACTCTCATCAATAAACGAAGGGAAATGCTTCTTCATTCCGATAGGTGAGCAGCCCCCGTGCACATAGCCGGTCAGCGGAAGCAGATCCCGCTGGGGAATCATGCTCACGGATTTTTCACCGGCGGCAGCAGCGGCCTTTTTCAGGTTCAGTTCTGCATTGACCGGGATCACAAACACATAATACTTCTGAGGCTTGCCGACGGTAACCAGGGTTTTGAAAACCTGGGAGGGCTCCTCATTCAGCAGGTGGGCGATATCTTCCCCGGTCAGGGTCGGATCCGCTTCATATAAATGAGCGCTGTAGGCAATCTTTTTGCTGTCCAGTACCCGCATACAGTTGGTTTTGTCCTGTTTTCCCATGGCAAAGGCCTCCTTTCCGGCCGGGGATTATTGTACCATATTGCATACAGGCTGTCATCAGCCGTGCGGACTTTACGGGAGCGGGCGGATCAGATATAATCAGATCCGCAAGAACCGTTCAAATGAGGATAATGAAATGAAGCAGACGAAGCTGAGTATATTGTTTCCCCGGCAGGATGAAGTGACCTATCGGGAGATTCCGGAAGAAAGCTGGCACGACCTGGGCATGGACGCGCTGACGGAAAAAGTAGCGGCGCAGCCCCAGGAAGAACCGCTGCTCCGCCGGGTGATGATGAGCCTGACGGCGGATCCGGCAGTGGCGGCTTTCCGCAGTGATGTTTTTGACGACATCCTGCGCCATCCGGAAATCCGGGAGCGGCTGATGAAGCTGCTGGATAAGGTCAAGATGTTCTATGACTACGGGGTGGTCAACCGTCATGAGGGCGATGAGACCGGCATCTGGGACCTGATGCACCGGCTGGAGGAGTATCACGACTATATCCTGACCGTGGAAGCCATCCGGGAATGCCTGTCGGACAAGGACCTGGTTTCAGAAGGCCTGACCACGCTGCGGGATACCGTGGAGCAGATCTACCAGGAAAAAGGGTTTGCCGCACTGCGCAAGGACGTGGAGGAAATGCGGGTTGCCGCTTCCGAGATCCGGAGCCTGACAGTGGGGATCAACCTGAATGACCGCTTTGAGGCGATCAGCATGGGCCTGGTTTCCGTCAACGCAAAGCCTTTTGTGAAGTCCAGCATCCTGAAGAACTTCCTGGCTTCCGTGTCCCCCAGGGATGAGATCCGGAAAGAGGCGGACTGGAGCGGAAGCTATAACTATTATCCCGCCAATACGGAGGTGGGGCTGCTTCAGTCTGTCGGTCAGTTTGTGGAGAGCTCGGTAATTCTCCGCAATCCGCTGGCGGCCATGTCCCTGTCCCGGATCCCCGCGGCGGACGGCACTGCCAATGTGCCGCGGCAGATGGACAGCGCGGCGTCCATGCTGACTTCCCGGATTGCCCGGAAGCTGCGGGATACACTGGGGCAGTACCTGAATGTGAGCGTGAAGGAAATCGCGGATCTGATACCGGAACTGGTGTTTTATACCCGGTGGGCGGAATATATTGAGAAGAAACAGAAAGCAGGCTGGAAGTTCTGCAAGCCGCAGGCCAGGCTGAACCGGCAGGGGGCGGCCTGCATGAAGGCAGCGGGACTGTATAACCTGAAGCTGATTGCCACCGAAAAGCCGGAGAACGTGGTACCCAATGATTTGGTCTTTGATCCGGAAAAACGGGTATACATCCTGACGGGCGCCAACCGGGGCGGCAAAACCACGGTGACCCAGGCCGTCGGCCAGCTGTTTATCCTGGCCCAGAGCGGTATTCCGGTACCGGCGGAAAGCTTTGAGTATGACCCGGCGGACAGGGTGCTGACCCATTTTCCCGCGGATGAGGACAAGACGCTGGACCTGGGACGGCTGGGCGAGGAATGCCGGCGCTTCCGGGAACTGTTTGTCAGCTGCACACCGGAAAGCCTGCTGCTCCTGAACGAAACCTTTTCCACCACTTCCTTTGAAGAGGGATACTTCATCGCGGCGGATGCCGTCCGGGCCATCCTCGGCCGGGGCACCCGCACAATCTACAATACGCACATGCACAAACTGGCCCAGGACCTGGACACGGTGATCAATACGGGCGAAGCGGAAGGGAAGGCGGTTTCCCTGGTGGCGGAAACCAGGGAAGGGAAGCATTCCTTCCGGGTTGTGATCGCTCCGCCGGAAGGACAGTCTTTCGCCAGGGATATCGCGGAAAAATACGGTGTGACCTACGAAAGCCTGACGGCTTCCGTGCCGTCAGAAAACTGAATCAGGGCATAACAAAGGCCGGAGGGAAAATCCCTCCGGCCTTATTGTCGGTCAGAACTTACTTGTTCTCAGCGATCTTTTCGTTGATTGCTTCGATGACCTGCTCCGCGGGAATGCCGTGAACCGCGCAGGCATCCTGCAGGGATTCATTGCGGGAAGCGGGGCAGCCCAGGCAGTGCATGCCGATGGACAGCAGGATCTCGATCGCTTCGGGGTACTTGGTAACAACTTCGCCAACCAGTGTTTCACCGGTAACATACTGTTCAGCCATCAGAGTAGACCTCCTCAATCAAATTACGCGGACATCATACACTATCTGCAGACAGAAAGCAAGAGATATCCCTTATTAATCAATCGTTTGAAAGAAAAGAAAACAGGGGGACTTGTACAGGGCAGGGATAGAGGATATACTGTCCCTGACACATTGAGATCGTTTACACAGTCAAACAGCTGACGGAGGTATATCTATATGGGTAACTACCGGAATTTTAAGCTTGTATACTATTTTATCGCCCAGGGAACCGCCCGGGCGGAGAAGGACAAGCTGGAGAAGGACATCGGCTTTTTTGAAAAGTATATGCGGCCGGACAAGGTCTACCTGGAGCCTTACCGCAACAATATCCTGGCGGACGAGGAACATGTGGAACTGTGCCGGGAAATCTTTGAAAAGCACGGAGTGGAGGTGGCCGGAGGCCTGACCACCACGATCCCGACGCCGGAGGGCGCGGAAAAGAAACAGCGGATGTTTGACACCTTCTGCTACAACGATGAGCAGATGATTTCCCGGCTCCGGGAGGTCTGCACATTCATAGGAAAGCACTTCAATGAATTCATCATTGATGACTTCTTCTTCACCAACTGCACCTGCGAAGCCTGCCGCCGGGGAAGGGACGAATACAACCGGGAGCACGGCATTACGGACGGAAGCTGGAAGGCATACCGGCTGCACCTGATGGAAAAGGTGAGCCGGGAGGATGTGATCGCCCCGGCAAAGGCAGCCAATCCGGCGTGCAAAATCACGATCAAGTATCCCAACTGGGCAGAAAGCTATCAGGAAACCGGGTATAACCCCGCAGACCAGCGAAAGCTGTTTGACCGGATCTACACCGGGACGGAAGCCAGGGACACGGTATCTACAGACCAGCACCTGCCCCGGTACCTGAGCTATTCCCTGATGACCTATTTTGAAAACATGTGGCCGGGACACAACGGCGGAGGCTGGTTTGATCCCTTTGACCTGCATATCACGGAGCAGTACCTGGAACAGGCATACCTGACCGCTTTCTCCAAACCGAAGGAGATCATGATGTTCTGCTTCCAGTCCCTGGTGGACAACCCGTTTGTTCCGCCGCTGGGCTACCACCTGGACAAGCTGGACGAGGTGCTGGACTACTGCGGAAACCCGGTGGGCATTCAGTGCTACCTGCCGGATAACTGCCAGGGAGAGGACAATATCCAGGACTTCCTGGGCATGTGCGGCCTGCCGGTGATGCTGACGCCCTACTGGCCGGAAAAGGCGGACGCTGTCCTGCTGACCCGCTCCTCCGCCTGCGATCCGGACGTGGTGGAGAAGCTGGAAAAGTATGTGGCGGAAGGAGGAAAGGCGCTGGTCACCAGCGGCTTCCTGGAAGATACCATGGACCGGGGCATCCAGCGGATGACCTCCATCCGGTTTACCGGACGGCGGATCCGCGGCAGGAACTACCGGGTGGAAACCGGCGTGGGCTGGCCGTCCGTGGAATATCCCCGGGGAACGGAAACCATCGGCGTACCGGTGTGCGAGTTCCGGAACAATGCCACCTGGGCCCTGGTGAAGGTGGCGGAATCGGAGGAAAGCTTCGGCCTGCTGCTTCGGGACACCTACGGCAAGGGACAGATGCTGACCCTGGCTGTGCCGGACAATTTCCCGGATCTGTACAAGCTGCCCGGGAAAGCCCTGACCCGGATCCGCCGGGAATTCCCCACGGGTGGGGTCTACCTGGAAAGCAAAGCGGGCGTCAGCCTCTTCCCCTATGACAACGACACCTTTATCATCTATCCCTATGTGGCGGCGGGAGCGCAGCCGGCCACGATCCTGATTCATGTGACCGGCGAGGCGGAGGCTCTGGAACTGCCGCTGCGGAAGCATCCTGTGACCGGAGAAACGATCCGGCTGGCACCGCTGTATCGGCGGAACGGGGAAACTGTGTTTGAGGGACGGACTATGCCCGGAAAGTACGAGGTGGGGAGGATTATAAGGTAATCCTCCAAATGAATACTGAAAACTTAAAACTTAAAAATGAATAATGGCGGAAAAAACAGCTTCTGAAAATAATTCAGAAGCTGTTTTATTGATCATATGTTTTTATGCTGCGGATGCAGCAGATGGGTTATGCGAACCATTTTTCGGGCAGGAAGGTGCGCTGGTTTTCCAGCATGTCATTGAAGAGCTTTTCTCCGTCCGCGGGGGTGACAGCGGCCAGCTGCGGGTCATTCAGGAAGGTGGTGAGACCCAGCTTCCGGTCGCAGCGAAGGGCGGCAGTGAGGGTGTTTTCCTGATTCAGCACATGCCGGGTGATGAGCGGCAGGATGGAGGCGGGAACCGGACCCGCATATACGGGATCAATCCGGTTCAGGCCGAAGAGGGCGTTGGTTTCCACCACGGCGCCCAGGGGCAGGTTGGGAATCTGGCCCCGGTTGGGGATGTTGACGTTGGAAACCATATCCCCGAGGCCGAGCAGGGCTTTCAGCAGCAGGTGCCCTTCCTCCCCGGAACCGTTCAGGGTGATTTCCTTCTTCCCGGAGACCAGGTCTTCCGACATCTGCAGTCTGTCCTTCAGGTCCTGCTTCCGCCAGGAAACGGGGGTCAGGCTGAATTTCCATTCCCGCACAGTTTCCGGATTCCGGGTATACCAGGGCGCCACAAACTCTGCCAGATGCCGGTCGCCGGCGGCGGCGATTACGCCGTAGCGGCGGAAGAGGTCAAACTTCACCCGCTGGGCGCAGTTGAAGTGGGAATTCATCCAGTTATCGTCCCCGCCTTCATCGTATCCGCTTGCCGCATACTTTTCGACGAACCGGGTATAGAGGGGGAACAGATCCATGCCCTTCCAGGTGGCGGAGGTCAGCCAGGTGAAGTGGTTGATACCGGTGACGGTGGTATACAGATCCTGGCGCTTCACGCCGTCGATGCCCTCTTCGGTTTTCAGCATGGAGCAGAGGAGCTTCTGGGTGCCGAAGACTTCATGGCAGCAGCCAAAGGCCCGGATGCCCGGAAACACTTCGTAGAGGGTGCGCACGCACAGGGACATGGGATTGGTATAGTTGATGACCCAGGCTTCCGGGGCGTAATCCCGGATGGCCTCGCCGATGGTGACAAACATGGGGATGGTGCGCATGGCGCGCATGAATCCGCCGGCGCCGACCGTGTCGCCCACCGGCTGCCAGATGTCCAGGCGTTCCGGCAGATGGACGTCCGACTCCATTTCATCAAAGGTGCCGGGCAGGATGGAGATGACCACAAAGTCCGCCCCGGTCAGCGCTTCCTGCAGGGAATCGCTGACCTCATAGGCCCAGCGGGACGCCGCGTCCGGATGGGCGCTGATTTTTTCTCCGATGATCCGGTTCCGCTCCGCGGCTTCCCGGTCAATATCGTACAGGCGTACGGTGCCGCAGATTTCGCCATCCAGGGCAAGGTCCTTCATAAAGCCCCAGGCCCATCCGCGGGAACCGCCGCCGATATAGGCAACTGTAAGTTCGTGAACATTCCGAAGTGACTGATTCATATACTGCCTCCTGAGAGTGATTGATGAGAACCGGACGGGGTTTGTTTAATCTTCGCCTTTCAGTCCGGATATCCTTCTGATGGAATAAAGGTTTACAGGGTGACCGGGATGAAACGGGGACGCTCCTGCAGATGGGTGTTCGGACTGTGGAGGGTCAGGTACACCCGGCCTTCAGGATCCCGGAAAAGCATGCCGTGTCCGCCGTCTTCCAGGAAAAGGGGATCGATCTGGGAAAAGTGCCCGTCGATTTCACCGTTGTCTGAAACGGCCAGGCCCTGGGCATAGCCTTTTTCCGAGAAACCGGACCAGAGGCAGAGCAGGGCTCCATCCTCCCGGCGCCACAGGAAGGGTCCGTCTGTCACATAACCGGTCATGCCGGAAGAATGATGAACCGGCCGGGCCCAGGGGGCGTCGGATGCGCGGAACAGCAGGAAAGGATCGCCTGCCGCGGCTTTCAGGTCTTCTGTGAGCCGCATGGCAAGGATTTCACCGTCTCCTGCCTGTACCCATTCATGACAGAACACGATATAGGGGACGCCTTGGGAAGAAACATGGAAGGTGCCGTCGAGGCACTCCCAGTCCGCCGGAGTTACGGGACCGTCAGACCAGGGCTCAAAGGGGCCGAGGGGAGAGGCGGAACGCAGGATGGCGGTACCGCGCCTGCGCGCATCGCTTTTGAAGCTGGCAAACATATAGAACATGCCCTGCCAGGGATGAACTTCCGGCGCCCAGTAATTCCGGTCGGCCCAGAAGGTGCCGTCGTTATGAAAACAGACGAAGGGACCTTCCCAGGTGCTGAGGTCCCGGCTTGTATACACGTCAAAACCGTCCGCCGGTCCCCAGCAGGTGGGACCGCGCGTGCCATAGAGATAATACTGTCCCTGATGGACCAGCACGAACGGATCCCGGACGTTGATTTCTTCTGTCTGGATCATATGAAACTCCTCAATGGATATTAATCAGGATTTTTCCGCTTCCGGCGGATCCTTTTTCAGGCTTCTTCCGCGGCGGTACTGGGCGGGGGTTTCCCCGGTCACCTGCTTGAAACGGCGGATGAAGGAACCGGAATCATAATAGCCGGCCCGGGTGCTGATATCCCGGATGGTCAGGTCGGTCATTTCCAGCAGCTCCTTCGCGTGCTCCACCCGTAGGAGTGTCAGGTATTCCAGGGGGGACATACCTGTTTTTTCCTTGAAGGAGAGGCTGAAACGGGTGGTGGAAAGCTCCAGGGAATCCGCCAGGGCGGTGATGGACATTTCCGGATCGCTGAAGTGTTCCTCCATATAGCGGATGACCTGGCTGATTTCATCCTCTTCCTCCGCGGCAGTTTCGCAGGATTCCGGTTCTGCCAGGAGCAGGCGGTCGCACAGCCGGCGCAGCAGCTCATCCAGGTCGTCAATGGACTGGCAGGAAGTCAGGGTGAAGATATTGTAGGTTTCCTGCACGGAGCCTTCTCCGGAGAGGGCGGCTGTGTGGGTGTGAACCAGGGAACGGATGACTTCGCTGTAGATCATCCGGAAAGCGAAGGGCGACATGTTGGTGTTCTTCAGGAAATGCAGCAGGTCGCTGATCCGGACGTCCAGCACGTCCCGGCTTCCCAGGGTCAGCGCCTGGCTGATGGAGTTTGTGATCTTCCGGGCCTGGGGAAGGATTTCCTCCAGGTCGGAAGAGATGTCGCCGTAGCAGAGCACCTTCTGGCTGCCCATGACAAACCGGTTTTCATAAGCGGCTGCCGCTTCCAGATAAGCGGAGGGGGCCTCCGTGAAGTCGGTGTGCAGGGCGGAAATGGAAGTGATGCAGCGCTCACCGCCGGCGGCGCTTTCGCTGCGGAGCGTTTCCGCCAGATCCGGCAGGGTTTCCGGATCATCGGAGAAGACCAGGTAGAGATTGGCTTTCAGGGCGACCAGTTCCACGCCCGCACCGGAACAGCCGGGGAAGCGGTCAAAGGGCGGAGTGTTCAGGTCGAAGGGATGATCGCTGCCGCCGGCACAGCTGCACAGGATGACCGCGTAAACCGGCCGGTCAATTTCCAGGCCTACGGCCCGGCCGGCAGCCACGGCTTCCTCCCGGGAGGCAAAGCGGTCCTTGACGAATTTGAAGACAAAATCGTGCCGCTGGACGGGCAGGGCCCGGTCCAGTTTAGAGGACAGTTCCTGATTCCTGGTGGTGAGCCGGCTGATGCCGGTGGAAATCTGCTGGAGCTCGTCGCGGGGCGTTTCGTCAGCCTCCCGGGAAAGCATGCCGGTAATTGCCCGGATCGGCTGGGCATGACGCCGGGCCATCCACAGGGCAAGCAGCAGGCTCAGGAAAACAAAGACCGGCAGGATGGCCAGGATGCTGAAAAGCTGCTGCATGATGGAGGAGTTGATATCGGCGTTTCGGAGCACTGCCGTATAGGACAGTCCCCAGTTCCGGCCGGAGAAGGTGACCTGGGTCCAGTCCTGGTTTTCCCACCGGAACAGGCGGGAGGACGCTTCCTGGGAGGCGTCCACCTGATCCCGGGGAAGGGTCAGTTCCTCGGAAGAGGACAGCAGGGCATCACCCTGATAGATATAGGTGTTGATATGGCCCTCGATGGCGTCGGCAAAGAGCGACTGGTAAACGCTGTCCTTGATCAGGAAGAGCAGGACGCCCTTGCCGGAGCCGGGGGTCGAACCCAGCGGCACCAGGAAGGTGACCACCCGGGAGCTGTCCACAAGGGTGGAGGATACCTGCTGGGCAGGCAGGATGGTCAGCCTGTCGGTGTTTTCAATCCGGGAGACCAGGCTTTCCATGGGGATAAACTCATAACGCATCATACGCGCGAAAAGGGAAAGACTCATGGAGGAGGAGGAAGAATAGATCCTGTCATCACCGAAGAAGTAAAGATATACCTGGTCGCAGAAGGTGCTGCTTGTAGTGGTATAGGGCACCATCTGGAGCTGCAGGTCATAGGCTTTCCACGGTTCCTCGTCGTAGCGGAAGAACTCGATATCCGGACTGAGACCGATTTCCTCGGCAGTATTCAGCATGGCGGAAATATAGCTTTCGTGCTGGGCGGCAATCCGGGAAAGACGGTTGATCTGGTTATCAATGATTTCCTCCCGGGTTTTGCTGCTGAGCCGGACATAAAGGTAGCCGGTGATGCTCAGGAACAGGAGCAGCACAACAGCGATATACGACAGCGCATACCGGATAAAGACAGAGGTCCGGCTCTTTCTGATCACGGTTTATTTCTCCTTCCAGCGGTCATAGATCTGCTGGTATACCTGACGGTATTCGGCGCTTCCGCCTGATTTCAGCTTTTCTCGGAAGGCTGCGCGGGCCTCGTCTGTGACACCCTGCGTGACCATGGATACAATTTCGGCGTCCACCAGGGACTTCAGCTTTGCTTTCAGGCGGGCAGTCTCAGCGGACTGGGCTGTTGTTTTCGGCGCAACGGTGGTCAGCAGCTTTCCGGAAACCGGTTCAAGCACGCCGGCCTGCTCATACAGGTCACAGTAGGCGGCCTTTTCCAGCCGATGGGCGGCAGGCACGTAGACGGAAGCATAGTAATCCGCAGGCGCGAAGAACTGGCCGCAGATGACGGGAACGGACTGATACAGTTCGTTGTCCGCGGGGACATAGCTGACTTCATACCGGCCGTCCTCCCGCCGGATGAGGGTATCCCCGACAGGGCCGTTCTGGGAAACCAGCATGTTTTCCGTTTCGAACTGGGCGTCCAGCCAGCGCAGGCTGGCTTCGATGTCCCGGTTATCCGTGGTGAGGGCAGCGCCGAATTCAATGATATCCATATTCCTGGGCAGGCAGGCGGCCGTGCCTTCGGCATGAACCGGAAGCATGATCTCATAGTCTGCGGCAACGTTCGGATTCAGCGCGGTATTCTGCAGCCGCCAGTAGCTGAACATACCGGTGTTGCCTTCGTTGACCTTGGCAGCCCAGATGCTGCTTCCCTGGCTGATGAAATCAATGTCCAGGAGTTTTTCCTGATACAGCTGATGCAGCCAGGACAGCGTGTCGAAGAAGGCATCCTCTTCCGGAGCAAAATGAACCTGTCCGGTTTTGTCCGCGTAGACGTAATCTTCGTTCAGGGGGAGGCCGAAGAAGGAAAACAGGTTGTAAATACCAGTGGTATTGTCATCCAGGGTGAACTCCAGGGGGATCTCATCCTGAAGACCGTTGCCGTTGGGATCCTCCGCCCGGAAACGGCGGAGCACTTCCGTCAGCTGGTCCACGGTTTCCGGAACGGGCAGGTTCAGCCGGTCCAGCCAGGTTTTGTTGATAAAGAAATGCCCGTTGGTGTTGACGTCCTGGGAGATCAGGAAGCCCAGCTGGTAGATGTGTCCGTCTGACGCGGTGAGCTGCTCCCGGAGGCCGGCCTGATCCATGCGGGCGGCGTAGTTGGGAAGGAACCCTTTTTCAATATACTCATCCAGGGGAACCAGAAGATGGCGGGTCACGCCGTATTCTTCCACGTCCAGGGAGCCCCGAAGGATCATATCCGGCATTTTGCCCTGGGCAAAAGCCAGGCCTACGGAACTGCTCCATTCGGAATCCTTGACTTCCTTGAAATCGACATGGACGCCTGTCTGCTGCTCGATCTGCTGGAAAAACCACATGCTGCTGAAATCCACGGCGATATTGTCGATTTCATACTGAAGGGCAGAAAGGGACACGACGGGGGCAGAGGAACCCTCGTCACGCGGAGGTGCGGAGCAGCCTGTCATCAGGAGCAGGGCCGCGGCCAGCAGGCAGATGATTTGAACGGTACGCTTCATAGGTACTCCCTCTATACGGCAAAAGGGCATCGCCCCCGGAAACAAGTCCTGCGGCGATGCCCGGCGGCTTTTCGATGCTTATATTCTAGCATCGGGAGCCGCGGCGTTCAAGAAGTTACTTGGCCAGGTAAGCGTCATAGGCATTCTGGTACAGCTCAATGTAGCGCTCTGAGCCGATGGCTTTCGCCTGGGCCTGGAAGCTTTCCCAGCTCTCATCCGTGACGCCGTTGCGCACGAAGTTGGCGAAGGATTCTTCCACCAGCTTCTGCAGCTCAGTGTAGATATCGGAAGCTTCGGTCGCGTCATCGTTGCTCAGTTTGCTCAGGTCGCGCAGGTACTGGAAGCTCCTGGGCTCCAGCACGCCGGCTTCCGCGTACCACTTGCTGTCCTCATAGCGTTCCACACGGTGGGGAGCCATCTGGTAGATGGAGGTGTAGTAGTCGCCGGGGGCGAAGAACTGGCCCATGGTGACCGGAACAAACTGATACAGGCCGTTGTCCGCGGGGATGTCGATGACTTCGTACTTGCCTTCGTCATTGAGCACGATCTGCTCGCCCACCTTGCCGTTCAGGGAGACCATCATGGTTTCGGTTTCCAGCTGGGCGTCGATCCACTTCAGGGCGGCCACGGGATCCTTGCAGTTCTTTGTCAGGTAAGCACCGGCTTCCGGCACTTCCAGGATCTGGGACACACAGGCCTTGAATCCGTCAGCGGCGGGCGGGAGAATGGACTTGAAGTTCTCCACGTTTTCAGCCTTGATGGCGGTGTTGATCAGCCGCAGGTAGCAGAAGTAGCCGACCTCACCGTCGTTGACCTTGTTGGCCCAGAGGTTGGAGTCCTGGGTCAGAGATTCCGGATCCATGAGCTCTTCCTCATACAGCTGGTGCAGCCATTCCACGCAGGCACGCCAGCCGTCCTGGGCGCAGGTGAACTGGACCTTGTTGTCCGCGTCAATGAAATAGTAGTAGGTATTTTCCGGCACGCCGAAGGAGGCGAACTGGTTCCAGATGGTTTCCGGTCCGAACTGGGTGTAAGACGCGGAGAAGGGCCACTTGATGCCGTCGGCCTTCATGGCGCGGAGCAGCTCAGTCACTTCATCAATGGTGGCGGGAGCAGTCTTGCCCAGTTTGTCCAGTTCCTTCTGGTTCACATACCAGGTGCCGGTATGATTCACGTTCTGGGCCATCAGGAAGCCGATGTAGTAGGTCTTGCCGTCACTGGCGGGGATGGAATCACCGGCGTTGTTGATGTTCAGGCGGCTGACGTAGTTGGGCATGATTTCCTCGGTCAGGTACTCATCGAGGGGAAGCAGCAGCCCCTGGGAAACGCCGTATTCTTCCACATCCACCGCGTGGCGGATGATCATGTCGGGCATCTGGTCCGGAACGGCGAACATCAGGTTGACATTGGTCGCCCAGTCCGCGTCCTTCACCATCTGGAAGGTCACGTGGGTGTTGGTCTTGTTTTCCAGTTCATCGAAGAACCAGAGGCCGTTGAAATCGGTGTTCTGGTTTTCCAGGGCGTACTGGAAAGCGGTGAGTTCCACCTTCTCCTCGGCGAAGGCGGCGCTCAGGCTGAGCAGCATACAGCATGCCAGCAGCAGGGAAACGAGTTTCTTCATGGGTCTTTCCTCCTTTGTTTATTTCAGGGCACAGCGCCCTTGATTACCAATCTCACGGGATTCCGTAAATCGTTCTGTACTGGGAGGGCGTGCAGCCTTTCTTTTCCCGGAACACCCGGTTGAAGGTCGCCACGCTGCCGAAGCCGCTTTCAATCGCGACGTCATGCATGGAACGGTTTGTCCGGATCAGCAGGTCCATGGCCACCTGCACCCGCTTCTGGCACAGATAGTCCTTGAAGGAGTATCCTGTCTGCCGCTTGAAGGAACGGGAGAAATAGTAGCGGCTGAAGCCGGCAAACTGCGCCACTTCCTCCAGGGTAAGCTCCTCCCGGTAATGATTGTTGACATAGGTCATGACCGCGTTGACAACCTCGGCGTCCATGTTTCCCGTACTGTCCCCGGTATGCGGTTTGACGCCGCCCAGGTACCGCTGGCCCAGCGTGGCGTAGATGCGGAGAATGCAGCTGTAGCACAGGGTGTTCCAAAGCATTTCCCGTTTCTCATAGGCGTCATTGGCCCGGAGCAGCAGTTCCCGGATGCGTACATGGGCATCCGATCCATCCCGGAGATGGAAGGGCTTGTTGAAATACGAAGCCATGTACTTGATATCCCGCATGGACATGATGGCGTCAGGCTCAAACAGGAAAAGATACCGGCTGCTGCCTTCACCCATGTGCAGGGAATGAAGGGTGTCCGGCGGGATGATCAGGACTTCTCCCTTGCGGACCTGGCAGATCCTGTCCTCAACGGTGTAGGTCACCATTCCTTCCAGCGTCAGGAGGATTTCCACCGCGGAATGGTTATGGGTTTCATACCGCCAGGGAATATCCGAATACCAGATCCGGATCGACGAATCCGCCTGATAAGTCACGTACTCCCGGCTGCCCTGCAGCACCCGGAAGCCGTCCTCATACCTTGCGGCCCGGGCAGAACTTTCCGCGCTCCTGATCTGTGACACAGGTCTGTCTCCTTTCATCCTTTTAAAGATCCGATCATGACACCCTTGACGAAGTATTTCTGCATGAAGACATAGAGCACAACCGCGGGAACGGTGGCCACCACGATGCAGCAGTACTTGGCCACCTCCGCCTTGCGCAGCGCTGCCTGCAGGCCGCCCAGGTTGTCCGCGTAAGCCGCGAAGAATGTGTCGGAAGAGCCTGTGGAGGTGAGGGAGGCCAGGATTTCCCGCAGTACCAGCTGCAGGGGATACAGGCTGCGGTCCCGCAGCATGACCAGGCCGGTGAAGTAATCATTCCAGCGGGCCACCCCGTAATAGACCGACAGCACCGCGACGATGGTGCCGCTGAGCGGCAGTACGCATTTAAAGAAGTAGGTAAAGTGATCCGCTCCGTCGATGACGGCGGCTTCGTAAAGATCATTGGGGATGCTGGTCTGGATGTAGGTCCGGGCCACCATCAGGTTCCAGACGGACACCAGGTTCATGAGGATCATGACGGCCCGGGTGTTGTACAGGCCCAGGTCCCGGATGTTCAGGAAGATGGGGATCAGGCCGCCGGAGAAGAACATGGTAAAGGTGATGGCCAGGTTGACAAACTTTTTACCCGCAAACTTCCGGGAGAGGGCGTAGGCCGCCGCCAGGGAAACGATCACGCTCAGGGCGGAGCCGACAACGGTATAGAAGATGGAGTTCAGGTAGCTGCCCAGCAGCTCGCTGTTCTGGAAAACCGCTTCGTATCCCATCAGGGAAAAGTCCACCGGCCAGATCAGCACCTTTGCCTGCAGGACCGCGTCCGGGTCGGATACGGAGGCAATCAGGATCAGCCAGAGGGGATAGAGCACGAGGAACAGCACAATGATCCAGAACAGGAGGTTGACCGCGTTAAAGATCCGGTCCCTCCGGGTTTCGCGAACCCGGTTTTGCTTTTTTGATTTCATGGCCAGGACTGTCATCCTTCTCCCTCCTTTCTCAGAACAGGCTGATGTCGCTCATCCTGCGGGAAATGCCGTTGACTCCCATGATGATGGCGAAGTTGATCACATTCAGGCACAGGCCGATGGCGGAGGCGTAGGAGTACTGGGCTTTGGAGGCGGCAATGCCGACGCTGTACACATAGACGCCCAGGATATCCGAGGTGGCCATGTTTCCGCTGGTCTGGAGCAGCAGGGCTTTCTCCGTGTTGGAGGAAAGGAGCGAGCCGCAGTTCAGGATCAGCATCATGACCGCGATGGGGATCAGGTGCGGGAGATCAATGTGTTTGATCTTTTCCCAGCGGGTGGCTCCGTCAATGGTTGCCGCTTCGTAAAGCTGGGGGTCGATACTGGTCAGGGTGGCGATATAGAGGATCGTGTTCCAGCCTGCGTTCTGCCAGATATCCGATCCGATGAACAGCGGCCGGAACCAGCCGGGCTCCATAATGAAATAGATGCTTTTGCCGCCGGCCAGGGTGATCAGATGATTGACAATACCGTTGGTCGGGGAGAAAAAGAGGTAGATCATTCCGGCGAGGACGACGGTGGAAATGAAGTGCGGCACATAGATGGCCGTCTGGGCGAAGCCTTTGAACCGCTTTTTGTTCAGCTGGTTCAGCATGATGGCCAGGAGGATCGGAATCGGGAAACCGAAGAGGAGACCGTAGAGGTTCAGCAGGAAGGTGTTCGCAAACATCCGTCCGCAGTAATAGCTGTTGAAGAACTTTTCAAAATACTTCAGGCCCACCCACTGGCTGCCGGTGATGCCGAAGGCGGCTTTGTAATCCCGGAAAGCAATCTGTACGCCGTACATCGGGAAATAACAGAAGATAATGAAGAAAGCCAGGCAGGGCAGCAGCAGGACCCACAGCTGCCAGTCACGGCGCAGGGCCATACCAAACCGGTATCGGAGTCCGCCGCGATGCGCGGGGACGGATGCGGAAACACTCATCAGGAATCCTCCTTCGGGGTTTTCGGGGCAGTATGAAATTTCGTTGATCAATTTTCGCTCTCATTATGCCGGTAAACACTCGGGAAGGGAAGAAGCTAAAATTTTGCACATTGTTGAAAAATAAAGGGTTTTCGGCATTTGTGCAAATGCGCATTTTTTTCGCATCTGTCCAAAAATCGCAATAAATGATAGAATCCATACAGCGAAAACCATGATTCAAAAACCTGGAAGGAATGCGTAAACATGCGGCCTGAAACAAGCGTTGTTTTCCGTACGGAGGATGAAAAGCTCCAGCGCGTCTATGACGCGGCGGAAAAAAAGTGCCTCCTGAACCTGAAGGATTTCGGAGGCAGCACCGTGCTGGTGGAAGGCGGCGGATATGAAAAAATCTGGCTGGAAACCCAGCCGATGGGCGGAGAAATGTATGCCCTGCGCAGCCTGGAAGCGGCACGGAACAATATCCGCCTGTTTATGCAGTACCAGCGCGCGGACGGACGGCTGCCCGGTTCCATCCAGTACGCCGGGGGAGAAATAGAACCCCAGTTCAACAAATACCAGGGATTCTGTTTTCCTTTTCCGGCCCTGAACCTGTATTATCTGATTGGTAAGGATGGGGATTATCTGGAGGAATTGAAGGATACCCTGATCCGCTTTGACAACTGCCTGTGGAGAACGCGTCATGTTTCCGGCAACGGCCTGCTCTCCTCTTTCTGTGTATATGATACGGGCGAGGACCTGGCGCTCCGGTACGGGGACGCGCCCTGCTGGTGGGAGAAGGATGAGCCGCCGGAGGGATATCGGGTGGTTCCCATGGCCAGCATGGACGTGACAAGCTGGAGTTTTGCGGCCCGGCAGACAGTCGCCCGGATCTGCCGGATGCAGGGAGACTTATCCGCTGACGTGTGGGAGCAAAAGGCCCGGATGGTGGCGGAAACCATGCGTGGACTGCTCTGGGACCGGAAACGGGGCGCCCTGTACGACCGGGACAGGGAAGGTAAAACCGTTGATATCCTGTGCCACAACACGCTGCGGTGTATGTACTGGGGCAGCATCTCCCAGCGGATGGCGGAACGGTTTGTGAAGGAACACTTGCTGAACCCGTCTGAATTCTGGACGCCTTTCCCGCTGCCAAGCGTCGCGGCCAATGACCCGGCCTTCCGCAACGCGCCGGAGAACAACTGGAGCGGACAGCCGGAAGGCCTGACATACCAGCGGGCAATCCTGGCCCTGGAACGCTACGGATACAGCCGGATTGTAACCAGGCTGGGACAGAAGCTGATTGACGCTGTGGACAGAAACGGCTGCCGGTTTACCCAGCAGTATGATCCCTTCACCGGAAAAGCATCCCTGGTGCGGATGTCTGATCATCAGCCTGTGGATGAAAACAGCGGGGAACCGGTTCAGGACGCATACGGCCCCACCATGCTGGCCTGCCTTGAATACATTGCCCACCATTACGGAATTCATCCGCACCTGGGGCAGGTGTGGTTCGGCCTGGGCAGCGGCGCGGCTTATGAATATGAAGCTGTCTTTTATGACCATCACTACAGGATCCGCAGTGACGGAAAAACCGCGGAAATCCTGATGGACCGGAAAAAGCTGGGCCGCTGGGAATGCGGCCGGCGGATTGTGACGGATGAGGACGGGCTGTTCCTGTGGGCGGAACCCATAGAGGACGCTGAAGAGACATAAACAAAAGGGAGAGTCATTGCGACTCTCCCTTTACTTTCGGGATGTTTTTACAGTGCGGCACGGATCAGCGCCAGCAGCTCGTCATAGGTTTCGCAGGCGGGCAGCTCCGGATAATCCTTCTTGATCTGCTCGGTGGAGCGGAACAGGATACCGGCCTTGCTGGCCTGGATCATCCCCAGGTCGTTGTAGCTGTCGCCGGCGGCGATGGTCTCAAAGCCGATGCTCTGCAGCGCCCTGACGGTGGTCAGCTTGCTCTTTTCCACCCGGATGCGGTAACCGGTGATCATGCCGTCCTCACCGACCTCCAGCTCATTGCAGAAGATGGTGGGCCAGCCCAGCTTCTTCATCAGGGGAGAAGCGAACTGGGTAAAGGTATCGGACAGGATGATCGCCTGGGTTTCACTCCGGAGGGTATCCAGGAATTCTTTCGCACCGGGCATGGGATCGATGGTGGCAATGGTGTCCTGAATATCCTTCAGGCCCAGGCCGTGCTCCCGCAGGATGCCCAGCCGCCACTTCATCAGCTTGTCATAATCCGGCTCGTCCCGGGTGGTGCGTTTCAGTTCCGGGATGCCGCTGGCCTGGGAGAAGGCAATCCAGATCTCAGGCACCAGCACCCCTTCAAGGTCAAGACATACAATATTCATAGACAATAATCAGCCTCAGACGGGAGTGAAGGCATCCTTTCCGAGACCGCAGACGGGGCAGACCCAATCCTCCGGGACGTCTTCCCAGGCAGTGCCGGGAGCGATACCGCCTTCGGGATCGCCAACTTCAGGATCATAGATGTAGCCGCAGGGACATTCGTACTTCATCGATTTTCATCCTTTCTTTTTATCTCAGTTGGAAGCGGCGAAACGCCGTTTCTTTTCTGGCTCCATCATAAGTGAACGGAAGGGTTTCGTCAAGCGTGAAAACAGCGGGAGTTCAAATGGACAAAGCCCCGGAATACTGATATACTTCATGCCATCAAAACCTGAATCCAAAGTCCATCCGGAAGAATATAAAAAGGAGGGAAACAGCCATGGCGGGAAAGCTGACGGTGGGTCTGGCGGCCCATGTGGACGCGGGTAAAACCACCCTGTCCGAAGCTATGCTGTTTCTCAGCGGCGCAGTGCGCCGCCAGGGCCGGGTGGATCACGGGGATGCCTTCCTGGATACGGAACAGATGGAGAAGGAACGGGGCATCACGATTTTCTCCAAGGAAGCACGGCTGACCTGGGGAAAAACAGACCTGACGCTGGTGGATACGCCCGGGCATACGGACTTCGCCGGGGAAACGGAGCGGGCCATCAGCGTGATGGACGCCGCGGTGCTGGTGATCAGCGCCACGGAGGGCGTCCAGTCCCATACCCGGACCCTGTGGAAACTGCTGGAGCGCAGCGGGGTGCCGGTGATCCTGTTTGCGAATAAAATGGATCGGTACGAGGGAAGCCGGAAGGAACTGATTACAGCGCTGGGCGCACTGTCTGACCGGATCGCGGATTTTACCGGAGATCCCTCAGAGGCGGCTGCCCTGTGCGATGAGACCTGCCTGGATCTGTACCTGCGGGACGGCGCTGTGCCTGAAAAACGGATCCGCTCCCTGATCCGGGAACGGAAGCTGTTCCCCTGCTTTTTCGGGGCGGCCCTGAAGAACGAGGGCGTGGAACCGCTGCTGGATTTCCTGGCCGGGTTCGCGGAGGAAAAAGAGTATCCGAAGGAATTCGGCGCGCGGGTGTACAAGATTGCCCGGGATCCCCAGGGAAACCGGCTGACCTTCCTGAAGGTGACGGGCGGGGAACTGAAAACCCGGGACCAGGTGACCGGCGGAGCCGGGGAAAACAGCTGGACGGAAAAGATTGCCGAAATCCGGCAGTATTCCGGGGCAAGATATAGCGCGGCGCAGCGGGCGGCGGCCGGAGAACTGTGCTGCGTGACAGGACTGAGCAAAGCGATGCCCGGGGACGGCCTGGGCGCTGAATACATCAAAGGGGAGCAGACCCTGCGCCCCTGCTATGCCTGCCGTGTGATTCCCGGAGCAGGGGAAGACCTGCACAAGGTGCTGGACTGCCTGAAGACGCTGACGGAAGAGGAACCGCTGCTGCAGACAGAGTTTGTGGAAGCCCGGCGGGAGATCCGGGTGCATTCCATGGGAGACGTGTACCTGGAGGTGCTCCGCCGGCAGATGAAGGACCGCTTCGGGATTGAAATTTCCTTCGGCGAGACAAGCGTGCTGTACCGGGAAACCATTATGGCTCCGGCGGAAGGCGTGGGCCACTATGAGCCGCTGCGCCACTACGCGGAGGTGCACCTGTGGATGGAGCCCCTGCCCGCCGGCAGCGGCCTGGTGTTTGACACGGACGTGTCCACGGACGACCTGGCGCTGAACTGGCAGCGGCTGATCCTGACCCACCTGCAGGAAAAGATTCACCGGGGTATCCTGACCGGCGCCCCGATCACGGATATGAAAATCACCCTGATTGCCGGAAAGGCTCACCTGAAGCATACGGAGGGCGGGGATTTCCGGCAGGCTACCTACCGGGCGGTCCGCCAGGGCCTGATGAAGGCCGGATGCGTACTGCTGGAGCCCTATCTGTCACTGGAAATTACCGTACCCCAGGAAGCCCTGGGCAGGGTGATGAACGACCTGACCCTGATGGGCGGCAGGCCGGAAGGACCGGAGGACGCGGAGGAAGGACTCCGGAAGCTCCGGGCTGTGGTGCCTGCTTCCGCCTGTCGGAACTATGCCCGGGACCTGAGCGCGCGGACCGGAGGGGCAGGACGGATGACTGCTTCCTTTTCCGCATACCTGCCCTGCGCGGAGGCGGAAAAGGTGATTGCGGAAAAAGCCTATGATCCGCTCCGGGACGTGATGAATCCGGCGGATTCCGTATTCTGCTCCCACGGCGCCGGGGTTTCGGTTCCCTGGGACCAGGTGGAGCAGTATATGCACCTGCCTTTAAAAGAGGAAAGGAAAAAAGCGGAAGCCGCTCCGGCTGTCCGGACGGGCGGCGCCGCGCCGTATCGGGGGACCGCGGAGGAAGAGGAAACCCTGCGGCACATCTTTGAAAAAACCTACGGACCGGTAAAGGCCCAGCGGCTGATGAACCCTGTGCCGAAGGAAACCCCGGCGGAAAAACTGCCGGAGGAGAAACGGACGCCGGCGCCGGAGGGCGAGATCCTGCTGGTGGACGGCTATAATGTGCTGTTTGCCTGGGATGAGTGGAAGGACCGGGTGCAGGAAAACTTCGACGCGGCCCGGATGCAGCTGACGGAGCTGATGTGCGACTACGCGGGCATGACGGGACGGGAGGTTATCCTGGTTTTTGACGCCTACAAGGTGAAAGGGAATCCCGGATCCGCGGAAAAATACAAGAATATCTACGTGGTCTATACCCGGGAGGCACAGACCGCGGACGCCTATATTGAAAAAACCACCCTGCTGGCCCGGAACCGGGCGAGGGTGCGGGTGGTGACCTCCGACCGGCCGGAGCAGCTGATTGCGCTGGGCAATGAAGCGCTGCGCACTTCTGCCCGGGAATTCCGGCGGGAGGTGATCGGCGTGCAGGGAAGCATTGCCGAATACCTGCAAAAAAACTACCGCCCCGGAACGGAACGTTCACTGGAGCGGCTGTATAAGGAAGCCTGGAAGAAATCCAGGGAGAATAATGACGCGTAGGGCCGGTTAAGCCGCAGGAGCCTCTCCTGCGGTTTTTGTTTCCTTCCGGCACAGGCACAGGTACAGGATCACCGTTACAATCGTGGTCGCCAGCAGCACGCAGGTGCCGAAGGAACTCAGGTTATAGGCAAGCCAGTTGTAGACGCCCTCCGGCAGCAGGGATTGAAAATGCCAGGGCTTGTCCATCGCGTACTGCATGATCCCGTTCAGCACATAGCTTATCAGGTAAATCACCAGGGCCCATCCCGGGAAGCGCCCGCTCCGCTGTTTCACCCTGTATCCGGCGCGGATGAACAGGATGAGCATCACCACCGCGGCCAGCACCTGGTCCACATGCACAAAGAAGAAAATCAGGCAGTCCAGCCGGGTCAGCTCCAGGAAGAGCCGCACGGCGCATACCAGGAAGACGAAGCGCTCAAAGCGCAGCCCCTCCGGCAGGGGGCGGCCCTTCCGTGCCCGCAGCGCCATGCAGCCGATGATCACGAGGATCATAAGCGCCGCGATGGTGCACACGGCCAGGTACCATACGCCCCAGCTGTCCTTCACCGCGAAGGGGAACCGCGCAAACAGGTCTCCGTCCGTCATGTCCTGCAGGCCGATGTCGCGGAGATCCGCCAGTCCCAGTTCTCCCAGGAAAATTTCATCAAACCGCATCAGGGCTGCCAGCAATCCGGCGGGAAAGGCCAGCCGGTCCAGATACGCGGGGATTTCCCTGCGCTTTTTTGCGCGGAACAGCACCGGCGCCAGGCAGAAACCGATTGCGCCGCCGACGAAGGAAAACTGTTCCGGCACCAGCAGGAACCATTTGCCGGCACCGTTGGCCTTCAGTGCGGAATAGTTCAGCGCTACATAGACGCCCTTGGCAAAAAAGTAAGCCAGCACAAGGCCGGCAATAAAAATGCCCGCCGCCAGGGGCACGGAAAGCCCGTGCTTCCGGACGCTCAGCAGGAAAAGGGAACCTGACACCAGGATACTCAGTGCCAGGATCGCAAAATACAACGTTGTTGCAGAAAGCATATGGTTCACCAGCTCACAGGATTATTCAGCCGAGGCAAAATAGATGATATCGGTCAGTTTCCGCTGGGACTGATAACCCAGCTCGTTGACCTTGTTTCCGCCGAAGAAGAGCAGGGTGGAATCGCCGCCGTCCAGGTTGTAGGCGATCTTCACATCCAGCGTCGCGACAAAATCGGCGAACTGGCGGATGGTCATGCCGCCGTTCTTCTGGGAAGGTCCGGCACAGCATACGACCTTGTAGTGCAGGTGATCCACCTGGCAGATGCAGATCCGCTGGCGGGAATCCATCCAGGCCATATTGAACCAGCGGTCTGTGCCGCGGAAGTCATCCACGGGACGGCCGTTTTCCACCAGGATCGGACCGAAGGAGAAGGAATTCAGCACGCGCTTGCCGTTGATACGCGCAGGGACGGATCCCTCCTGGGGCTGGTGGATGCCGGTGAAATCGCCGTCTTCATCAACCAGGAGTACGTCCATGAGCAGTGCGTTCCACTTGCCGACAGGTTCCAGGTTGTTTTCATACAGGGTGCCCTGGCGGACGATGTATCCCAGGCCGCGCTTTTCACTACTGCTGAAGTAGTCGCCGTTGATGGCGAGTACGGCATTGGCGCGTTCCGCCAGCCGGACGGCGTCCATCTGGCCTGTCGTTTCAAAAGAACCGTCCAGGCTGGCCGCAAGGGTGCGGAGCTGGGAAGCGTCCTTCAGGATGATATCGGCCGTCCAGTATTCGCATTCCTGATAAACACCGCCGTCGATGGTGACGGTGATGGTGGAATCGGAATAGGTATTATGACCGGTATAGCCGGAGGCTTTCGGAGCACTGCCGGTGGAATAATCAACGGGAAGCAAATAGCCTTTATCGGAGAAATCCTGCGGAACCAGCAGTTCCAGAGGCTCTCCCGAATCCTGGATGACAACATCCTCTGAAGGCCAGCTGTCCTCGAAGGGGACGTACTCGGTCCGCGGATGGAGATGGTTCTCACCAAAGTTTTTCAGGATCACTTCATAATGGGGATCTCTTTCGCGTTGTGTGATCATACGCCAGCCGCCGAGGGTGGAATAATGGGTGGTATTGATGATGGCGTTCGGGAAGGCCGCCTTGATCGCGTCCACATCGTCACCGACGGGAACGGCGTTGGCTTTCCGACTGGAATACATCCAGAGCCGCTTCAGGTTGGGCAGCTTCAGCACTGGACTGAGATCCGCAATCCGGTTGAAGCACAGGTTCAGGTCCATCAGGTGATCCAGCCCTTCCAGCGGGGAGATATCCAGGATCCTGTTTTTAAACACCTCCAGGTATTCCAGATGCTTCAGGGAAGCAATAGGGGTGATATCCTCAACCGCGTTGCAGGCGACGATCAGGATCCGGAGGTTGGGCAGGTCATACAGGAAATCCAGGTTGGTGACGTTATTGTGGCCGACATCCAGCGCCATGAGGTTCCAGCAGTATTTCAGCACGGAGAAATCCTCACTGTTGTGCTTGGCACTGGTGTTGTTATGCAGCGTGGACCAGGAAGTATAATCCGTGCGGACCAGATGTTCATGATCCCGGTTGCGGATGACCATGGTCCAGCCCCAGCGCATGCCGGGATAACGGGCGGCCAGCATATCGCACTGGGCGGCGGTCATCCGGTTCTTCCACATATCTACCTGTTTAAGGGCAGGCATCTGGTCAAGAAAAGTGGTAAAGGCGTCAAAATCTTTCACCACAAAATTGCCGAGGTCAATATACTCGGCGTCCTGGGGGTAATCAGTTCCTTCATAAGAAACGGTCGTTCCGTCTGCACTGGCGAAAAGCGGAAGAACCAGCAAAAGCAGCAGCAGAAATAAAAGAACGGGGAAATAACAACGTTTACTGTCCATCTTGTTCCTGGTACCGTGCGCGGTTGAAATTGTCCGCCAGGTCGGCGACATTTTCAAGCACTTTGTCCGGTTCTTTAATATCATTCGATACGGGGTTTTTCTTCTTCATCCAGAAGCCGATGGCTGCAAGTACAGCAAGAACAGCAAAGAAGACGATCATGAATGTTCCGAACATCGTACGGTACACCTCCTGAATACAAAGTTAAATTAATATGATTAACGCGGGTATTATAAGAGATCACCATAGTGATTTCAAGCTGACACAGGGGAATGTCAGACTGCCGGGATCCCTTCCTCCGGCAGTTCGGGTTCGTCCTTCGGATAGTCGAGGACGTGTCTGTCGATCTTGTTCACATAGGCGGAAGCGGGATCCGCCGGATCATAATAGACGGGGATTTTCCGGCCGAGGAAGTTTTCCTTGCCGTATTTCCGAAGGGTAAAACGGGTGGCGTCTGCGTGCGTCTCATAGGGAACGTCATCCACCGTATACTGAATGGTGCAGTGGAACAGGGTGACAGGATCATCATCCAGGTCCAGGTGGGTTTCCCCGATGATTCGTGTGAGGGTGCCTGTGGCCAGGCCGGTAGCCCTGTGGTGCAGCGTATGGACGCGGTAAGCGGAACGCAGCCGGGGAGCGGCGGCAGCCAGGAGCATGAGAATCAGCACACCGATGGTGAGCCAGGTATCCCGGGTGGCATGGCGTATTTCAATATCCCGGATGATCTGGCAAAGAACGAGAAAGAGAACCACGCCGAAAACGATCCGCAGGCCCACGGCGAGTGCAAGCGCAGCCTTGGAACCGCGAAAGGAGGCAAACCAATGGCTGAGCACGAGCATGAACAGCAGTGCCAGGGAACCGCAGACCATAGCCAGGGTGGTGCGCAGTGCGCTGGCCGTCGGAAGCGCTTCATGCTGGATAAATGCGGTGATCAGCAGGCACAGAATGCCATAGGAATAAACCAGGAGCGACGGCCGTTTTTTCTGAACGGCTTTATATACCAGCCAGTTCAGGATAACTGCGGCCAGGGCGGCCAGAAGAACCAGGAAGGCAGCTGTGTCGGAATGACAGGCGGCCCGGCCGATGGGCTGTCCCAGGAAAATGACGCACAGCGCCGGAGCAAGCGCATAAAAAAGCAGAAACCTTGGGAGAACCGTGAGGAAGAACTTTTTCAGGGCTTGCAGTAGGTCGGATTTGTTCATAAAACAGCCTCCGTATGCTCTTTACTCTATAACAAACACCTCGTTCTGGGTACAGAATAGCAGGATTAACCGATATATAAAAGGATTAAAACCGCAAAATAATTCCCGCTATTTTGCATTTGTCCTGTTTTTTTGCGAGCATTTGCATACTTTCGGACAAAAAACAGAGCAGGACTTCTGTCCTGCCCTGTCAGAATGCGGAATTATTTACCGAAGTACCGCTCCAGCAGACCCTTGAAGGCCTTGCCGTGGCGAGCTTCATCGCGGGCCATTTCATGCACGGTGTCATGGATGGCATCCAGGCCCAGCTCCTTGGCCTTCTTGGCCAGGTCGGTCTTGCCCTGGGTGGCGCCGTTTTCGGCTTCCACGCGGACGCGGAGGTTTTCCTTGGTGCTGGGGGAGAGCACCTCGCCCAGCAGCTCGGCGAACTTGGCGGCATGCTCTGCTTCTTCAAAAGCGGCAGTCTTCCAATATTCAGCGATCTCCGGATAGCCTTCACGGGCAGCGGCGCGGCCCATGGCCAGGTACATGCCGACTTCAGTGCATTCGCCTTCAAAGTTGGCGCGCAGACCGGCTTTGATTTCTTCCGGAACGTCCTTGGCAACGCCGACTACATGCTCGGCAGCCCAGGTCATTTCGCCTTCCTGTTTGATGAACTTGGAACCGGGAACTTTACAGACGGGGCACTTCTCGGGCGGTTCGGGCCCTTCATGTACGTACCCGCATACGGGACATACCCACTTCATAATGAGATACCTCCATATTGTAAAAATGTATTATTCGGCCATCTGCCTGGTCAGATTATACCATCGGAAGCCTTTGAAAGTA
>Ga0310786_10000739_pt1 | contig 52303 bp, 42 predicted proteins | sample AusTroGonzalo_MG_FD_203881 | JGI IMG/M metagenome (GOLD analysis project Ga0310786, IMG submission 203881) | Bovine rumen microbial communities from tropical cattle in Woodstock, Queensland, Australia - Gonzalo_03 (v2) (version 2) | ecosystem: Host-associated > Mammals > Digestive system >...
CATAAACACGAGCGACAGCTGATTTACGTCTTCCAAGGGCGTGTTTCTGTTCCATGTGCTCTGTTTAGATTTCGTTAAACTTAATGGTTTTGGGGTTCTGTGCCTGCTGCTTGTGCTCAGGACCTGCGTAAATGTACAGGTTGTTGATGAGCTTGTCTCCCAGACGGTTCTTGGGAAGCATGCCGCGCACAGACTTGCGGATGAGTTCCTCAGGCCTTGAAGCAAGGATCTCACGGGGAGTGGTGAAGCGCTGTCCGCCCGGATATCCGGTGTAGCGGGTGTAAACGCGGTCTGTCATCTTCTTGCCGGTAAGACGGATCTTCTCAGCATTTACGATCACGACGTTGTCACCACAGTCCACATGCGGGGTGAAGCCGGGCTTGTTCTTGCCACGGAGCACCAGGGCCACGCGGGAAGCGAGGCGGCCAAGCACGAGATCTGTTGCATCAATGAGGATCCACTCCTTTTTCACAGTTGCTGCGTTGAGCGAAACTGTCTTGTAGCTAAGTGTGTCCACTGTCTTGATTATTAATGGTTTAACATAAAAATTGCGATCCCCCTACAATCAGAGGGACCGCAAAGGTAGGAATAATTTGCGAGAAAAGCAAATCAGAATACTTTCTCCGATGTAACGTGGGCGTATTCTCCGGTGAATTTCTTATCCTTGTTGAAGCCGAAGACATATCCCTGTGCATGGCCGTATCCTTCCTGGAGCCAAAGCTCTTCCCAACCGGGGACTGTGCTCTTAAGTGCAGCAAGAAGGTATTCCTCATCAACGTTCACGCAGAAATACTCATAGGCAGCCTTGATGTCAATGGGATCCTTGCGAACCGCTTCAGATGCACCCATGAAGTCCTCATCCTCCATAATATATTTGATATGGTAATAAGGAGTAGTGATGGAGCGGATTTCCCAAAGCCAGTAGGAACCGTAGTCCACAAAAGAGCAGTCCCAATCTGCCGTACGGTCCACGAAGGTAACACCGTCCCATTCACCTGAAGTGTCACCGCCCTGCTGCTTTTCATTTACTGTGACGGTGCAGCTGGCTTCCTTGCCTTCAAGGACGGCTTTGATAACGGCCGTGCCGGCGGCTACAGCAGTGATGGTACCGTAGGATACGGTGGCAACTGCGGTATTGGATGAACTCCATGTGATACCGTCCTTGGGGAAATTTTCCGGATCAACTGTAACTGTGAGCTTCTGACTTGCTTCCACCTCAAGGGTTACCTGGGAAGGAGAAACAGAGATGCTGTTAAGAGTGTTTCCTTCTTCCTTGCCCTCCTGCGAGGGAACGGCAGCAGGCTTTGAACATGAGAACAGCGATGATGCCAAAAGCAGTACGCTAAAAAGGTAGATAAGTTTTTTCATAATAAAAGTGATTTATTTTACAGGTGGAACTGTACCGCCTTCCAAAGCGGTCTTCCATACAATATTTCCGCTCTTTGGTGTAAGGTTTGCACCTGTTGAGGAATGGTCCGTGATGGTGTTGCCGGTGCCCTCGTCAAAGTACCAGTTGGCAATAAGGCCGCTGCCGGTGGGATTCTTCTTGCCCATGTTGGCAGCAATTTCGTCGGCAGTCCTTACCACGTTCCATACGCGGGCATAAGCAATTGAGCCTTTGAGGAAACGGCTGTACTGATGCCCGGCGCCAACCATGAATCCATAATAGTTTTCATATCCGTTCATCGGCAGGGCTCCGTCAAGTTTTGATGCAGCTTCCGCTATCTTAACACCATTTACATAGAGGATGGCCTTCTTTTCTGAAGCGCTGTATGTGCCGGCAATATGAGTCCATTCGTTAACCGTAAGTTTGACCGTAGGATCTTCCACCTTGGTCTCCGTGGTACCGGTCCAGCCACTTGAAGAGCCGCCTCCAATACAAGCCTGAGGCTTGCCAAGTTCTTCACGGATAAGGAATACGCCTTCTGTACCAAGCAGGGACTGGTCTCCGTTCTGGGAATCTGTTGAAAGGGCAGAAGTATACATCCAGCACTCAAGAGTTATCTCTTCCATATTTGCAAGGCCGGAACCCCATGTATAAGGGAAGTAGGTATTGGACATGTCAATGCAGGTTCCTGCCTTGTCCCCTTCCTTAACTAATACGGAGCAGCTTGCATTGATGTCTGCGTTACCATTCAGGGAAACGGTAACCGCAGCGCTGCCGTCGGCCTTTCCGGTAACGGTAACCTCATTCCCGCTGACGGACACAGTGGCCACGCCGGTGTCGCTGGACACCACATTCACCTCCGGACTGTCCGTATGGTTGGCCGGGGTGAAACTGAAGGTAAACTTGCCAGATCCGTCCGGAACCAAGGTTAGGCTGTTAGTGCTCAGTTGGATACCGGTGGTCTTTACCACATTGGAGGTGACGGTCACAGTGCAGCTGCCGCTGAGTTCCCTGTTCTTTCCCGTTACGCTTGCTGTTATGATGGCTTCCTTGGTCTGCCCTTCGGCAACAGCCTTGGCAGTTACCTTACCGTCTTTGTCAACAGTTGCAACAGACTCGTCTGAGGAAGACCACTTTAGCGTTGCTGCCACGGTTGCATAGTCATCGGCATCTGAGGGGGTGATTTCCGCCTTGAGATTGCTGGTGCCGCCTTCATTGAGGGTAATGGCTGAAGGGGTGACAGTTATTCCGGTTACTATGTTCTCTTTTGGGGTGACGGTAACGTTGCATTTGAGTTCAGTGTCACCAACCTTAGCAGTGATGACAGTCTGACCCACAGACTTGGCGGTCACAAGACCGGACTTGCCGTTGACGGTGGCAATTTTTGTATCTGCAGATGAGAACGAAGGGGCAAGCTTGGTGTTTTCCACCTTCAGCGTTTCCTTTTCACCTACCATGAGCGTGAGCTCCGTCTTGTTAAGCCTGGGGGCATTGGGATCCCCGGTACCATTGGCAGGCTTTGAACAGGAGGCCGCCACAACAGCTGCCGCTATTGCAAAAAGGGTTAAAAATTTCTTCATTGGTTATTGATTGTTTAGTGTCTTCTCATATTTGTCCAGAGCTGCAGCCATGAGCTCCCGGCCCTTTTCTATGATTTCCCCGGCGTGGGAATAGCCATAGACGCCGTGGTAAGAGTCATACGGAAGGCTTGCAAGCACATCCGGCGGGCACAGTTCTATGCCCATGCGGGCAATGGTTGAGTTCATAAGGCCGAAGCTGCGCTGGATGATGGAGCTGAAGCTGTCGTCGGCACCTACCGGAATCCATCCCTCACGGCCGTCCGACACAACCTTGCGGTCCTCCAGCTTTGCGCCGATTGCTTCCTTGACAAGCTTCCGGCTCTTTTTTACATTGCCGATGCTCTCCTTCAGAAGCGCCCGGGCCTCTTCAATCCGTGACTCCCCTTCCTGGGCCAGGGCCTGGCGGGTGGCAAGGAAGGACTGAATCTCCTGAGCATCTATCTCATTGACGTTGAAGCCTACAAGGATGTCCCCCGGGATGCGCTGCACGCGGTTAAGGGGGAAGGTGTTCACAATCCCGCCATCAATAAGGATGCGTCCCTTCCATTTTACGGGCTTGAACATTGATGGGATGGAGATGGACGCGCGGATGGCCTCAAAGAGGGGGCCTTCACGGAAGATAACCTCTTCTCCGGTGTAAAGGTCTGTGGCAACGGCCGTGAAGGGAATCTTCAGATTCTCAATATTTACCTCCGGGACCCTTTCCTTGATGGCATCCATCACTTTCTGCCCCTTTACAAAGGAGTTGAGGCTTATGCTCACGTCCACCAGGGACATCACCTTAACCGGGTCCAGGCCGCACAGCCACTCTTTGAACTGCGGCAGGCCTCCTGCGGCAAATATTCCACCTACAAGGGCCCCGGCCGATGCTCCGGCAACCGAAGTGATGGTATAACCACGGCTCTGAAGCTCTTCAATTGCGCCTATATAGGCAAAGCCCCTGGGGCCTCCGCTGGCAAGGGCAAGTGCAACGTTTTTAGACACCTTATAATATGTTTGTCTTCCTGGTGAACTCTATGATTTCCGGGATATAGCCGAAGGCAAGGCCGGTGACGGTGTCTGCACAGCCGTAGTAAACGGCTACGCGGCCTGTCTGGGGGTCATGCAGGGCAGCGCAGGGGAAAGCCACGTTGGGCACGTCTCCCATGCACTCATAAGGGGTCTGGGGGCTGATAAGATAGGGACCGCTGCGGGCCAGGACCTTCCAAGGCTGGTCAAGATCCAGAAGGGCGCTGCCAAAGCTGTAAACATAACCGTTGCAGCTGCGGAGTACGCCGTGGTAGAACAGGAGCCAACCCTCGCTTGTCTCAATAGGAATGGGACCGGCACCAATCTTCATGCATTGCCAGGCGCTTACCTCAAACGGGGCGGGAGCCATGACGTGGCGGTGATGTCCCCAGTACTCCATATCCGGAGTCTCGCTGTAGAAAATGTCTCCAAAAGCAGTGTGACCGGTGTCTGAAGGACGGGAAAGCATAGCATACTTGCCGTTTATCTTGCGGGGGAACATGACGCCGTTGCGGTTGTAGGGCAGGAAGGCATTCTCCATCTGGTGGAAGGTCTTGAAATCATCTGTCCATGCAACGCCGATAGTGGGGCCGTGATAACCGTTGCACCAGGTTACCCAGTATTTGTCTTCAATCTTTGCAACCCTGGGATCATAGCCGTAAACCCACTGACCCACCTCCGGGTCTGCTCCTTCAAACTTAAGGGTCTCAGGATTGATGTCCCACTTGATGCCATCCTTTGAAAAACCAACATGGAGAGCCATGCGGCGGTTGGTATCGTCGCAGCGGAAAACGCCTGCAAAACCGTCCTTGAACGGGACTACCGCGCTGTTGAAAATGCTGTTGCTGTCCGGAAGAAGGTCCCTGGGGATTACCGGATTTGCGCTGTAACGCCACATTGCAGCGTGGCTTCCTGCGGGGCGCTCCTCCCAAGGCATGTTGGGTAGAGCCTCACCTGCGATCTTGATGTTTTTCATAAAAGAGTTGCTTGTAAAGTTATTCTGTCTTTGATTCCCTTGATGTCTTCTCCGTGAGCCTGTATGTCTATGAGGCGGAACAGATACTCTGCGCTCTCCGCGGCAATCTGGGGCAGAGGCTGGAGGATGTAAGGGATGGGCGGGTCAAAAAGACCATACACGTTTGAGTAGTCAAAGCCCACAAACTTGATGTCTTTCTGGATTTTGACTCCTTTTCTGAACAGAGCCTGGAGGATGGCTACGCCAGGGACGTTGGATGCCGTGATAACGCCGTCTGTTCCCCTTGCAAGGATTTCATCGGCCACCTTCTCCGCGCCGGCCTTCACATCTTCAAAAGGAAGGTGGAAAATCTTAGACTCCGGTCCCAGGATGCGGCGGAAACTCTTTTCACGGTCTGTCATTGAGGAGATTCGCATGGCATAAGACACCATGTCTATCTTCTTTGCGCCCTGAGCCCTGAGCGCGTCTATGGCCATCTCCATTGCCTTTTCATTGTCCGTAACCACTGTAGGGACGGGGAATTCCGGATTGTAACGGTCTATGACCACAAAGGGGCGGCCGGACTCTGCAATCTTTTCAAGATACTTGCCGCCGCCTGCCGGAGGAACCACAATAAAGCCTTCCACATCCTTCTCCAGGAAGGACTGGATAAGCATGGCAAAACGCTCCGTATCTTCCTCCGTACTGCCGAAGATTACGGTATAGCCGTGCAGGTATGCCCTGTTCTCAAGTTCCTTGGCAATGGTACCATAGAAAATATTGGCCATGTCAGACAGGATTACGCCAATGGATTTGGTCCTTCCCTGCCTGAGCATGCGTGCAGCGCTTGAAGGCCTGTAATTAAGCCTCTGGGCTACTTCAAGGATACGTTCTTTGGTGGTCTCGCTTACACGGTATTTCTGCTTTCCGTTAGACTCGATCCGGTTGTTCATCACAAAGGAAACCAGGGCTATGGACACACCTGCCTCCCGCGCGATGTCTTTGATAGTGATACTCTTTGCCATTGATGTGGTTACGGGCCCGGGGCAGTATTCCGGACCTCCGCTGCAAAGGTATAAAAAAAAGATTAATTTCGCTAAAAGAATTTAGCGAAATTTTATTTCCAGCTTATGCTCTTGGCGCCAAGGAGTTCCTTATGGGAAATTCTGTACCCTTTGGAACGTCCGTCCACAACTGCTTTTGAAGGCTTTTTGCTGCGGAAAATCTGAAGCTTATGACCGTCCGGCAGCTCTATGCTTGCCTTGTCAAAAACAGGACGTGTAAGAGTATAGAACGGATCGGCCGGACAGTCAGGATAGAAGCCCAGCATGGAAAAGACCGCCCAGGCGCTCATGGTGCCGGTGTCGTCGTTGCCGGGGATTCCGTCAGGAGCGTTGCGGTAATTATCGGCAAGGATACTGTCCACCCACTTCCAGGTCAGTTTCTCATAGCCTTTGAAGCGGGAGAAGAGGTAGGGATAGACAATGTCAGGCTCGTTTGCCGGGTCATAAAGGCCATCCTCAAAGACGTGCCTGAGGTTATTGACATAAGTCTTGGTGCCACCCATCAGTTTTGCATAGCCTGCAACGTCGTGCGGTACGGCAAAAGTATAGTTCCAGGCGCTTCCTTCATGGAAACCGGGGGCATTGGAGAAATCTGCTCCGTCCTCCGGATTGAATGGAGAAAGGAAACTGCCGTCGGCATTGATGGGCCTCAGGGACTTATATTCCGGGCTGTAATAGTGCCTGTAACCAAGTGACCGGGCCAGGAAACGGGCGGCGTCATCCTTTTTGCCAAGGTCATCGGCCAAACGGGAGAGGGCGTAATCCGCCACATAATACTCCAGGGCGTGGGAGACGGAGTTGTCTCCGGAGAAATCGGCCGCAAAATAGTTGAGCGGGATATAGCCGTCCTTTACGTACGGGTCATTGTCCGGGCGCATGAGGTTGTGCTCTCCGGGAGTGTCGGCGCTTTTGAGGAAGGCCTCGTAGGCGCTGGTTATGTCAATGTCCCTCAGGCCTTTGAGCCAGGTATCCGCAATGACGCAGATGGCTGGATCTCCTTCCATGGTCCAGGTTTCCCGGCCAAAGAGCTCCCACTTTGGCATCCAGCCCCACTCCCGGTACTGGTCAATCATGGAGTTCACCATATCTACCTGCTTCTGAGGCCACAGGAGGGTCATAAGCTGGTGAAGGTTGCGGTAAGTGTCCCAAAGAGAGAATACGGAATAACGGTTGGTCCCCTCAATGCAGACGCCCACTCCCCTTTCACGGACTTTTCTCTGCATCTGTCCCATGGGGCCGGAAGCAATTTCATACTTGTCCTTGGCCACAGGATTGCCGAACTCCATAAGGGGGTACTCTCCGTTGACGTCGTTTATGATGTTGGGATGGATAAGGCTGTGGTAGAGGGCCGTGTAGAAGATTGTCTTCTGGTCCGGAGTACCGCCTTCCACGTTTATCCTGCCAAGATGGGAAGCCCAAAGCGCATCGGCCTCACGCCTTACCTTGTCAAAATCAAAGGCCGGCTGCTCCGCCTTCAGGTTCTCACGGGCGTTGTCAATGCTCACAAGAGACACGCCCATCTGGACCTGCACCTTTTCCCCGGGACGGAGATTGTCAAAATGGAACCAGTAGCCAATGTCGTCGCCGGACATTTCACGGGCGTACGTCCTGTAAATCTTGTACTTGCCGGCATCGGCATCCCAGGCCGCCTCCGCCGTCATGGGACGCTGCTTTTTCCAGTAACCGGCGCTGTCCGGGATTCTGTCAATCTTAAGGACAAAGTACACCGGGAACACCGCCTGGCTGTTGTAGCAGAAGGTTCCCATAAGCTTTGAGCCTTCTATCTCAACGGCCGATACCTTCCTCACGCTGGCGCCGCTCTCGTTGGTAAGGCCTTCTCCAAGGTTCACCAGGATGTTGCCCTGGCCTCCCTGGGTGAAGGTATAGCGTTCGGCCGATGTACGGGCAGTGGCGCTGACCTCGGCCTTGATGCCGCTCAGAAGCTCTACGCTGTAATATCCGGGATGGGCCTCCTCATTGCGGTATTCCGTGCCGTAAGCGTGATAGTCTACCTCCAGCGGGCCCATGGTAGGCATGGTGAGAAGGCTTCCCATCTCCGGGCAGCCCACGCCGGAAAGGTTCAGGTGAGAAAAGCCGGTGAGGTAACTGTTCTCTGCCACATAGGGGGTGCTCCACCAACGGCTGTCCTTGTCCCAGGTGTTGAGGCTGGAGCCCATTACGTTGAAGGGGCTCACGCTCATAAGGCCGTTAGGGGTTACTGCGCCGGGGTTGCAAGCGCCAAAGTTGGACGTGCCGATAAAGGGGTTTACCCACTCGTTCTGGGCATTAAGGCTGGCGGCAAGGGCCAGCATGAGGGCTGTCAGTATGGCTTTTCTCATGGATTATGTTCTACAGCTGCAAAGATATAACTTTTTTGAGTACAAGTTCCCCAAAAAGGGTATTCTGACAGGCTATAGCCGCCAGGAGGAATGCTATTGTGAGGACGTGTTTCATCGGCTCATGGAATAAGGGGCGTCATCGGCCGCTGTCCCGCGGGTCTTCACGGGGGCGGAAGACATCTTGAAACTGATTTTACCGCCCTTCTGCAGGTCACTCATATTCAGGTAGTTATGCTTCCACGGGCGGCCGTTTACCTTCATTGACTCCACATAGAAGTTCTCTTTGGAATTACCTTTTGCTTCTATCTTGACCGTGCCTCCGGGAAGATTCAGCCTGACCTTTTTGAAAAGCGGCGTTCCAATTGCATACTGCCCGGAGCCGGGGCAGACGGGATAGAATCCAAGGGCGGAGAATACGTACCAGGCGCTGGTCTGGCCGTTATCCTCGTCTCCGCAGTAGCCGTCCGGATTGGGGGTGTAGAATTTCTCCATGACCTCACGGATGCGGGCCTGAGCTTTCCACGGCTGACCGTTCCAGTCATACAGGTACAGCATGTGCTGGATGGGCTGGTTTCCATGGGCGTAATTGCCCATACCCATCACCGTCATCTCCACAATCTCGTGGATGGGGAAGCCGTAGTAACTGTCGTCGTACTTGGGAGGCATATTGAAAACGTTGTCCAGCTTCTGGCCGAAGGCTTCCGGCCCGCCCATAAGGCTTATAAGGCCGGCCACGTCATGAAATACGCTCCAGCTGTAGTGAAGGGCGTTGCCCTCCGTGAAGTCTCCGCCCCACTTAAGGGGTGAGAACGGGCGACGGAATGCACCGCCAAGGCTCCTGCCGTTCATAAGGCCCACCTCCTGGTCATAAAGATTGCGGTAGTTCCCTGCGGCGGCTTCATAAGGAGCAATTTCTTCTTCCGTCCGGCCGATAGCCTTGCCAAGCATGGCTATGCACCAGTCGTCGTAGGCGTACTCCAGGGTGCGGGCTGCGCTCTCGTTGATGCCGGCGTCGCAGGGTACGTAGCCAAGGCTGTCATAATACTCCCAGCCACACCGGCCGCTTGAGCTGACCGTGGGATGCACCGCATGGGCGCCGTGAGTGACGGCCTCCCAGAGTGTTTCCACGTCATAGCCGCGGATGCCGCTTAGATATGCATCGGCCACTACCGATGCGCTGTTATTGCCTACCATGCAGCCTCTGTGGCCCGGGGAGCCCCATTCCGGCAGGAAGCCGCTTTCCTTGTAATGGTTCACAAGGCCCTCCTGTACTTTGGCCGATACTTCAGGATACACAAGGTTGAGTAGCGGGAAAAGGCTGCGGAAGGTATCCCAGAAACCGGTGTCAGTGAAGAGGTAACCATCTTCAGTAGTGCCTTTGTGTGGGCTGTAGTGGATGCGCTTGCCGTCTTTGTCTATCTCTGAGATATCTCTGGGGAAAAGCAGACATCTGTAAAGGCAGGAGTAGAATGTGCGAAGGTGATCCAGGTTGTTGTCTTCCACTTCTATGCGGCCCAGGGTGCTGTTCCACAGTTCCCTGGCGTTTTCTTTGATGGTATCAAAGTCCCCGCTTAGTTCTTTAAGGTTCTGCTCCGCCTGCTCCGGGCCGATGAAGGAAGATGCCACACTGAGGTTGACTTGTTTTCCGGCAGGAAGGCTTACCAGGGCGGTCTTTGCATCTGCGGGGCAGCTCTCAAACGGAGTGTCACTCTTGATTACAAACCAATTGCGGAAGTTCTCTGCCACGCCGCCATGGTTCTGTACGCTGTAGCCGGTTATGGTCACTGAATCCTTTAGCTGGGCATGACCGCCGTCATAGGCATCCACCACAAGGAATGCCGGCTCTCCTTCCGGATACTTGATGCGAAGTGCAGCGGCATGGGATGTGGGGGTAAGCTCTGCTGTGACATCATAGTCTGCCAAATACACGCTATAATAATACGGTGTGGCTGTTTCTGCCTTGTGTGAGAACCAGCTGGCACGGGCATCTTCATCATACTCCGGCTTTCCCGTCACCGGCATTATGCTCCAGGCGCCGTAGTCGTTTATCCACGGGCTGGGCTGATGCGTCTGCTTAAGGCCGCGGATATGCGTTGCGTCATAGCGGTATGTCCAGCCGTCTCCGTCCTTCCCGGTCTGCGGCGTCCAGAAGTGCGCCCCCCACGGCACCGCCACCGCCGGATATGTGTTCCCCGTAGAAAGATTGTAAGTAGAAAGCGTCCCGGTGAGTATGCTCACATAATCTACCGGGGTGGTATTGGTGCCCCGCTTAGCCCTGATGGGTTGCTTGGCTCTGCCTTGCTGGACGGCTCTGTTTGGTTGCTGCGTGGCGCTGACTGCTGACTGCTTGGCGCTGACTTGTTGCTGCGCGGCACTGTCTGCCGACTGCGGTCCCGTTCCGCATGAGGCCAGTCCCGCCATGACCGCCACTGCCGCTATAATGATGTTAATTTGCTTCATAACATACAAATATAACTATTTGAGTTCATTTTCTTCTCTGTCCCCGTGGTTTTTTCCCACAACGTTGCAGGTCCCGCCGCAAAATGTCGCAGGACACACCGCGAAATGTTACAGGTCTAGCATCAGAACGTCGCAGGTTTAGCACCAAACTGTCGCAAGTCACTTGTTCCTCCGTCGCAGGTCACTTGCCCATCCGTCGCAGGTCAAGCCCCGTACCGTCGCAGGTCTGCGTTTTTCGGCTCACCTGCGACGCAAATCGGCCTCTCACGGCAAATAGCGTCGCAGGTCCGGCGTTTTTTGCAGACCTGCGACACATCGCGGCCGCACCTGCAACACTTCATGCTACAACCGGCAACACTTAACGCTACAACCGGCAACACTTAACGCAAACACCTGCGACGTCACGGGTCACCACACGCAACAAATCGCTCACAGACCAGCAACAATCCACGCCCGGACCTGCAACCGCTCAAACAACAACTGCCAGCCATGAAAAAGCACCCTTGTTTCATTACCACAGTCGTAATAATTGCCCGTATTTACGTGATACAACATCACGTGAAATGTAAAAGTTTTGAGGGAACAATCACTCAAAACAGCAAAAAACACCGTAAAACAGCAATTTTTTCAATAAAAGCACAAAAAACACATCTCCCGTCTTGACTAACCGCCATCCCACTTATATGTTTGCGAAAACCAATATATTTTTTGATATGAAAAAGTTTCTTGAAATTCTCGTCGACGACGAAGGCAAATTGCATTGCAGCACTGATTATGTCTTTCATGATTCCGTTTTAAATCCTCCAGAAAAAACTGATAAGGTGGAAAAAGATTTTGAAGCTCTCAGCAAACAACTAATCGGCGGTTTGGTTGAGACCGTGTGGAAAGACAGAAACTTCCACGTTGGAAAAGCGATACGTTTTTTGTCAATGGCGGAGGTCATCTCATGCGCCGAGCCGTACCAAAATGCCGAAGATCTGTGGAGCTCACTTATGTTCCACTATATCCCGTTCTTTGAATCATTTGCTTCCGGGCTTAAAACCCCATACGGTTATGACAGCACTAAAATAATACGTCCAATAACCAGCGGTTTCTTCCCAATTGGCATGACACCTGAAGACATTAAAAAAATGATGAATTAAGCTATGGCATTCCAAAGACTGGTAATGAGATCTTTGCCTGACGGTAAGTTGGCAAAAGTGTACCCCTTTCATCTAAGTCTTGAAGGGCTTGAGTCGGCACTCCTATGTAGAGATGATGAGGATTATGACCATCTGGAAAAAAGTTTTTATCTGTCGGCCCTGGTCAATAACTGTATCGTTATTATGGAAATAGCCATGTCCAACCATGGGCATTGCGCCATGCTGGCAGAAAATCATGAATCAGCTCTGTCCATGGCTGTTTTGGTAAAAAAACGCCACTCGCAGTATCTGAGCTGGAAGTACAATGAGAAAGGAATCCTTGCCAGATCGGATGCCAGTGTGAAGTATCTTGACTCAGACTGGTATGTCCGCAACGCGCTTGCCTACATTCCTCGTAATGCCATAGATGCCGGGGCGAATGTTGATGAATATCGATGGTCTTCTTACCGCGGTATGTTTGCCGATGGGAAAAGTCCTGCCGCCGTCAGACGTGTATCGTGCATGAGCAGAAGGGAAAGGGAAGCTCTCTTCAAGACACACGTAGACCTCAGTAATGTTTCCTGGTTGATAAATGCCGATGGCGGCATAGAACCTGCCAGCGCCTGTGATTACAAGTATCTGGAAAGCGCTTTTGCCAACGACCAGGCCTTTTTTCTCAAAACTATCGGCTCTGTAAACCCTGCCGAAATGCAACAAATGCTTGTCACCAGCCAATATGTCAGACAGACCGACACAGAATTACTGGCCATAATAAAGAATCTGGCCGACAAGTGGTATAGCAAAAGCATTATGGACTTGACTCCTGAAATGAAGGCACGGCTCCTCCCATATCTATATAGGACATACAAAACATCCGTTCCTCAACTGGCCCGTTGCCTTGGAATGCCAAGAGACGTGGTTTCTGGCTTACTCAAATAATGGTGTCGCAGGTCAAGCCCCGTACCGTTGCAGGTCAAGCCCCGTACCGTTGCAGGCCAAGCCCCGTACCGTTGCAGGCCACTTGCCCATCTGTCGCAGGTCTGCGTTTTTCGGCCCACCTGCGACGCAAATCGGCCTCTCACGGCAAATAGCGTCGCAGGTCCGGCGTTTTTTGCAGACCTGCGACACTTTGCGGCAATACCTGCGACAGATCACGCCAGCACCTGCGACGGTTCGGGATGTCACCTGCGACGGGATGTCACCGGACCTGCGACGTTTCGGCAAGTGACCTGCGACGGAAACGGGCAGAAGCGGTTATCGGCCAAGGATGTAGTCCAGACGGCCGCCGGAGATGATGTCCTTATATTCTATGTAGGGCTTGTCGTAGGGCTTGCCGTTGAGTTTGACGGCCTGGATGAAGCCGTCAAGCGGGCCCTGGGCGTCAATGACAAACTCTCCGCCGGGAACGGTCACGCTCATGTGGCGCACAAGCGGCAGGCCAAACCAGAAGCGAGGCACGGCTGGTTCCACCTGGTAGAAGCCCATGGCGGAAAGAACGTACCAGGCGCTCATCTGGCCCACATCCTCGTTGCCGGCAAGGCCTTCCACGTCGTTGAAGTACATCTGGTCATAGACCTGGCGGATGCGCTTTGCGGCGCGGGCGGGCTCTCCCAACATGGAATACAGATATATGGTATGGTGGCCGGGCTCGTTGCCGTGGGCATACTGGCCAATCAGGCCGGAGATGTCCGGGGAAGCATTCTCTCCTTCAATGTGGTCAGGCGCCTCAAACAGGCCGTCCAGCTTTGCAACCGTGGCCTCGCGTGAACCGAAGAGTTCCACAAGGCCGTCCACATCCTGGGGAACAAGCCAGATGTACTGCCAGCCGGTACCCTCAGTGTAGTCAGAGGTCTCATGACGGGAGTAGATGGGATCAAAGGGCTCAGTGAAGGTGCCGTCTGTCTTGAGACCGCGCATAAACTGCAGAGTTGGATCCCAGAAGTGACGGTAGGAGTGGCTCTGCTCACGATACTTGGCCTCAACGTCAGGATAACCCAGGTAGGCGGCGGCATTGGCCAGTGCGCCGTCGGCAATTGCGTATTCCATGTCTGTTGCCACAGCCTCACGGTAAAGATCGGCCGGGATATAGCCGTACTTGCGCCTGAGATCAAGGCCGCGGTCCGGCTGCAGGTCCGTGTCTACCATGGCTGCTATGAGTTCATCGGCCGGGATACCGCCGTCATAGCCCTTAACAATAAAGTCTGCAAAAGCTACAGTGCCGGGGTTGCCCACCATGCAGTCCGTTTCATTGCCGTGGAGGTGCCATACCGGCAGGTCTCCCTGCTCCTTGTAGATATGGTAGAAGGTCTTGGTGAAGTCGTCTATCTTTTCCGGATGGAGGATGGTGGCAAGGGGCATTGCGGCCCTGTAGGTATCCCAGAGGCTCCATGTTGTGTAGTTGGTGAAGTCTCCCTTACGCACAACGTCGTCAGATCCGCGGTAGGAGCCGTCCACGTCAGAGAAGACGGACGGAGCCACCATAGTGTGGTAGAGGGCGGTGTAGAAGGTGGCCTTCTCATCGGCCGATGGAGTCTTGATCCTGATCTTTCCAAGCTCTGCGTTCCAGGCGTCACGGGCTGCAGCCATGGTGGCATCAAAGTCCCAGCCGGGAAGCTCTTCGGCCATGTTGGCACGGGCGCCTTCAACGGAAACCGGGGAGAGGGCAACTTTCACAAGAAGGGTCTCGCCCTCATCCATACGGTCCATGTGGCAGTAGCCGTAGAGGGCCTTGCGGGCGTTGCCGCGCTCAGAGTCGTTGCGGGGGTTGAGAAGTTCCGTGAACTCAAGCGCGGGACGGGAAAGCTCTGCCCAGAAGAAAATCTTCTGATTCTTTGCCCACCCCTTGGAGTAGCGGTATCCGCCGAAGGCCTTCACGTGACCCTCCGCATCCCTTTCCACCTGGAAGCCGGCGTCAGTGACGTCATCCCAGCATCCGCCGTTCTCAAGGTCAAAGACAAGGCGGGCGTCATCAGTAGCGGGGAAAGTGTAACGATGGAAGCCGACGCGCTGAGTAGCAGTAAGTTCCGCCTTGATTCCATAGCGCTCCAGCTCTACGCTGTAGTAGCCGGGCTTGCACACCTGGCTGCTGCGGCGGGCATAGCTCCAGGCCCCGGACTCAGGGTCTTCCGCTGTTCCACGTTCCGGCGTTGTAAAGCCCACAACAGGCATCACGGTAATATCAAACAGGTCACCTATGCCGGTACCGGAAAGGTGAGTATGGCTGAAGCCGATGACGGTAGAGTCACTGTCATGGTAGCCGGAGCACCAGTCCCACCACTGCGGAATGCTGGTGGGGCCCAGCTGCACAAGGCCGAAGGGCACGTTTGCGCCAACAAACACATGTCCGTGGCCGCCGGTGCCTATCATGGGATTAACATAAGCGGTGAAATCTTCTTCTTTGGGAGCGCTGCAGGCTGCCAAAGCAACGGCTGCCAGAGCAAGGAAAAGGTTATGCAGTTTCATAATTAGAGATTAATCATGTAAATATAGCAATATTTTTGGCGGATTAAAAATCATTGAGTTCCGTGGGAATATTTGTATCTTTGTATGATTTAACAAGACATTTATGTACCCTCTGAAATTTGAACCTTTTTTAAGGACCATGGTCTGGGGCGGAGAAAAGATTGCCCCCTACAAGGAAGTTGAAACCGACATCCCCCACATTGGAGAAAGCTGGGAGATAAGCGGAGTGCCTGAGCATCAGACAGTTGTGGCAAACGGCCCCCTGGCTGGCAAAACCGTCACGGAGCTGGTGAAAGAATACAAGGGCAAGCTTGTAGGAGAGCATGTCTATGCAGAGAACGGGGACGAATTCCCCCTCCTCATCAAGTTCATTGACGCCCTCTCTGACCTCAGCATCCAGGTTCATCCGGACGACGCTATGGCAGAACGCTGCCACGGAGCCGGCATGAAAGGCAAGACGGAAATGTGGTACGTAATAGCGGCCGATCCTGGCGCCAAGCTCTACTCCGGCCTGTCCAAACAGCTCACCCCGGAGCAGTATGAGAAGATGGTGGCCGATGGCACAATCACAGATGCCCTGGCCTGCTATGAGGTTCATCCCGGAGACGTATTCTTCCTACCCGCCGGCCGCATCCACGCAATCTGCGGCGGCTGCTTCATAGCAGAAATCCAGCAGACAAGTGACCTCACTTACCGCATCTGGGACTACGGCCGCCTTGGCCTTGACGGCAAACCCCGCCAGCTGCACACAGAGCTTGCAAAGCAGGCCATCAACTTCAATGTAGAAAGTACCTACCGCACTGAATATGAGCCTGTCAAGGACGAGGAAGTGGAAATTGTAAGCTGCAAGTACTTCACCACCAGCATCTATGACCTCACACTCCCCTACGCCAAGGACCTCTCCGGTATTGACTCATTCATGGTTGTGATGTGCCTTGAAGGCCGCGGCACCCTGGATGTAGACGGAGAAGAATTCACCGTCCACCAGGGTGAAACCGTCCTCATCCCCGCCACTTCAGATGACATTTGCTTCATACCGGAGGACGGCATGAAGATTTTGACCAGCTATATAAAATAAGCGCTGGCGCATAATCGGCTATAACTCAGCCACTTACGCAAATTAGGGTGCACTTGCAGGTGCACCCTAATTCATGTAAATTGCTATGTATCAGCAAGTTGCGCGCCAGGGCTATTCCAGCCCGCGGGCGCGGGTGAGGGCGGCGGGGTCAGGATCTGCGCCTCGCCAGCTCTTGTAGAGCACCATGGGCTCTTCTGAGCCGCCGCGCTCCAGGAAGGTCTTGCGGAAACCATCGGCCGTGGCCTTATTGAACACTCCGTCGGCAAGGAATTTCTCCCAGGCGTCGTCTGAGAGGACCTCGCTCCAGAGGTAGCCGTAGTAGCCGGCGCTGTAACCGCTTCCCATGATGTGGTTGAAGTAGGTTGTGCGGTAACGGGGGATGATTTCATCTATAAGACCCATCTCCTTGCATACCTTGGCCTCAAATGCACGGATATCGTCCGGGCCGTTGAATGCCTCAAGCTCAGAAGCCGAAAGCTCGTGCCATTTCATATCCAGGATGGAGGCGGCGCAAAGCTCTCCGCACATGAAGCCCTGGTTGAAGCTGAGGCCCTTGCGGATCTTTGCCACAAGCTCTGCCGGAATGGGCTCACCTGTACGGTAGTCCTTGGCATAAACGGCCAGAATCTCAGGCACAAAGGCAAAGTTCTCATTGAACTGGGAGAAGGTCTCCACAAAGTCACGTGCAACGGAAGTACCGGAAACGGTTACGTAGTTGCACTGTGAAAGGAAGCCGTGAAGGGCATGTCCAAACTCATGGAAAGCCGTCTGCACATTGTCTATTGTAAGCAGTGAAGGCTGGGCGTCCGTAGGGTCCTCTCCGGGAGCCGGGAAGTTGCACACATTGACGATGATAGGACGTACGCCGGTCTTCTGCTCACGGAAGTTGTTCATCCACGCACCGCCGCGCTTGGTATCACGCACATAGTAGTCCTTATAGAATATGCCTATCAGGGAGCCATCGGCATCCGTTAGCTTATAGGCCGATGCAGCAGGGTTGTAAACCTCAACCTCCGGAGCGGGCTCAATCTTAATGCCGTAAATCATCTCTGCGGCCGTGAAAACGCCCTTCAGGACGCTGTCGGCCTGGAAATATGGCTTGGTCTGGCTCTCGTCAAGGGCATATTTCTGTGCGCGAAGTTTCTCGGCATAATAAGAATAGTCCCATGCCTCAATCTTGTGACCGGCAAGCTTTGCCATTTCCTTCATATCGGCCTTTGCCTTGCGCATTGAAGCGTCCATTATGGGCTGGAGGAAGGCGTCAACGGTCTCCGAGCTGCCGGCCATCTTGTCACTGAGCTGGAAGGCGGCGAAGGAGGGATAGCCAAGGAGCTGAGCCATCTCTGCCCTGAGCTTAAGCGCCTCCAGAACAACGGCGTTGTTGTCAAACTCATTGCCGTGGTTGCCGCGGGTGCTGTAGGCCTCAAAGACAGCCTTGCGCTTTTCCCTGTCCGGGCAGGAGCCCATGAAGTCATAGTACTCGCTCACGGTAATGCCGGTGGCCTCCTTGAAAGCGTTGTTCTCTGCCAAAAGATTCTGGCCGAACTTCTGGCTCAGGCTGGCAAGGCGGGTGGAAATCTCTGCAAAGCGGGCCTTTGCCTCTCCTTCCAGACCAACGCCGTTACGCTCGAAGCCCTGGTATACCTTCTTTACAACCATCTGCTGCTCACGTGTGAGGCCTTCCTGATTCTCATACACGGCCTTCACACGGGCAAAGAGGTCCGGATTCATGTAAATCTCATTGGATGCGGCAGTAAGTTCCGGGAGGATTTCCTCTTCTATTGCCTGCATCTGAGGGGTGGAATCGCTCTCTGACAGATTGAAGAATACGCCTGTTACCTTGTCAAGGATGGGGCTGGAGTTTTCCAGAGCCAGGATGGTATTCTCAAACGTAGGCGCGTCCTTGCAGTCAATGATGGCCTGGACGTTGGCCTTTTCCTCCTTGATACCCTCCCTGAATGCGGGAAGGTAATCCTCCTGTGAAATCTTGGAGAAGGGAGCCGTGCCGTAAGGGGTGTCCCATTCCTGGAGGAAGATGTTGGTGTTAGTGTTGCAGGCTGTCATAATAACAGCGAGGCCCGCGACGGGCCCCGCAATATAAAGGCTTAATTTCATAATCAATACAAGTTCTTGATAATGGAAGTGGTGTTGCCGCTGTAGTAGGCGTCAAGCAGCATGAACTGGGCTGCGCCCTGGTAACGGGACATGATGCCTATGACGTCTATAGTCTTGGAACCGTTGAGGACATCTACGGGGAGAGGAACATCGGCAAAGCGGGAATAACCGCTGGTGCGAATCTGAACCTCCGCTCCGTCGTAGGTGAAATAATGGCTCACGCTCTGGGCAGTAGCGTTTTGACGGAGAACATCCTTGTAGCGGAGAGCATCGTCGTAAGAATCCGGATCATTGGCGTCATAACCATAGCCGAAGTTCTTCTTCTCCACCCTGCGGGTGCCAACGGTCTTGTTGTTCTTCATGTCTGCCCCGGAGTCTCCCAGAAGCAGGTTATCCCAGTCGCAGCGGTCAATATGATCCTGAGTGCGGAGCTTGGTAAGTCCCCAGTGGATAAGGTTGTGGGGATATTTGGGATAGCCCTTGTAGGGCTCCTCAAAGCTGTACTCGTCGTCTCCGTCAGAGAGGAACAGGCGGTTCCAGGAGTTGTTCTTGTCGTGATTCAGGTTAGAATCCGGATAAAGCAGGGCAAATACCTCAGGTTTTCCGGAAAGGTTTCCAATCTTGAGGTTGGTAAGCTTGGTGAGTTTGCCTACAGCCGCCGGGGCAAGTCCGTTCTTGAAGTCATTGCTTGACAGCTCTGACCCTGACGGAGTTGAAGGCTTGATGCGCTCATCCTCATCCAGAATCTCTCCCTTGAAAATGTGCTTTGCAATGATGGGGGCAAGGTCAATGTAGGAGGTCTCGTATTCCGGGGCCGTGCTTGTTTCCTTGTCCAGGTAGGCCTGCCAGCCGTCTCCAAGAAGACCAAGCTGGAGGAGACCGCCGCCGCCATAGTTACCGGTCTTGTAACCGTACTCGCCGATGCAAAGGTCTTCACAGTCAACGTATAGTATCTGGCCAAGTTTGTAGTCGTCGTAGGAACTTGAGCGGCCCAGCTTGAGGCAGATGCCGCCGGTTGCGTCCTGGATGTAAAGCTCACGGTAGATGTTTCCGTCCTCGTCGGAGGAGACCACCTGGGCCTTGATAATCTTGGGGCTGTTGATAACCACGGGTTTGCCGTGCTCCTTGTACATGGCCTTGATGTCTGCAATGGTGGCGTTAACCTCGTCGTCCATATCCACGGGAACAAAATTCACCTTATCCGGCTCCTTGAAAGTTACCACCGGCTGCCATTCTTCTATCAGACTCCGGCAGGAAACGAGGGCTGCAAGTGCAGCAATGACAAATAATGACTTTCTCATAACTGATTAGAATCTGAAGTAAATGTTAAGCATGTAGTTGATACCGGACATATAGAAATACTTGGAGTCAAAACGGTAGTAGCGGGTCTTGGAGGCTGTGTTGTCCACCATACGGGTCTGCTCGTAACCGCCGGTCTTGACGCTGCGGTTGTTGAGGAGGTTCTTGGCGTTGAGTGAGAAACCAAGCTGGTACTTGCGCTGGATGAACCAGGACTTGCCAACGGATGCATTGAGAAGGAATGCGGGATCAAACTTCTCCTGAGTGGTCATGGCCTCAATCTCGTTCAGGGCGATTCTATCCTCGTCCGGATTCCGGCCGATAGCCCTGAGCTCTTCCTCCGCGTCAAAGTAGATGTTGCGGTCCGGGCCCTCAACTGCGTACTGGGTACGATAGAGAGGATTCATGTCAAGGTAAGCGCGGTCAAAGTATTCTACATCGGCCTCCACAAACCAGTAGTTGTAGTTCCAGCTCAGGCCCAGGGACGCTGCAGTCTGAGGCGTTGAAGGAACGTAGTGCTTCTGCTTGTGGTCAAGGGTTCCGGTGTAGTTGCCCCACGCGTCCTTCTTGTAAACGGGGCTCTCCTTCCAGTAAGGGACATCAATGACATATTGGCCGTCAAATGCAATAGGCGTGGCGCTGTTGTCAAGGGTCTGAGTCATCTTGGGAGTGGAGGTGTAGATAGCCTCACCAAGTGAGAGAACACCCTGCAGGGAAAGGTTGGGAACAATGTACGTAGGAATCTTGAAGCCCAGCTCAATACCCATGTTGCGCTGGTCTATTCCGCTAAGGGCAAAGTTGGAGAAAGCGTTCTGGACGTCGTCGTATGCGCTCATGATCTTGCTCTGACCCTTGATGGTGGTGTAGTAGCCGGTGACGCGGGCGTTGATGCCGTTGCCGCTGAACTGCCAGTTAACATCGGCCGAGAAGGTCTTGACCGGGCTGAGGTTCTGCACCATGTCATTGCGGGTACGGGGACTCACAAACACCTGGTTGAAGGTTGGGGCGTCCTGGAAGTAACCCACGTTGGCATAAACGCGCATATTGCCGCCAATCACATAGTTGAGGCCCAGCTTTCCGGCATAGGTAAGGAACTTTGCCTTTTCTGAGTTACCCTTTGACGTGGAATAGAGGCCATCCTTGCTGGAAGGATATACGGTTTCACCGGTAAGGGGATCTTCATACTCAGTTCCGGGGAAGAGGCCCTTTCTTACAAGACCCTCTCTCCAGAAGGAGGTGTAGCCAATTTTACCGCCAAGGTTCACATCAAGATTGCCGATAGTGAAGTCACCGTTTATCCAGCCACCCAGATTGCGAACATGGGCGTAGTAGTCATAGCCGTACTTGTCACCCTTGTGGAGGATACGGGCCTGGCCGTTGTGGGACAGGTAGTAGTCAAGGTCGTTCTGGGCCATGTAAGGCTGAGCGGCAAAATCACGGTCTGCAAAGTTGTCAATGTCTACAAAGTACTGTCCGCCAAGAAGATCGGCCAGAATCTTATAGTACTCTGTCTTGTTGAGCTTGGCATTGACGCCGCCGGTGAGGGTAAGCATCTGGATGGGCCTGTACTTGAAGTTGAAGGCAAAATTCAGGTCCCTCTGGTCTGTGCGACGCTCTTCCTGGACATACTTGGAGCGGCCGCCCTCACTGTTCTGGTTAACCTGGTAAATGCGGTCCCAGTTGAAATGGACGGTTGAAGGATCCTGGGATTTCCAAGCCTGGAAGGCTGCCTGGGCCTTTTCCATGTTGTCTCGCTTGTAATCAGGATCTTCATTGTAGAAGTAAGAGGGGAGGTTGCGGTAGTAGTCCGGACGGGGGTCCTGGGCATTGTACCAGTCCATTGCGGTGTAACCGTTCTTGCCAAAGCGGAACAGGACGGTTGCAGAACCCTGGAACTTGTCAGAAGGAGTGAAATCCCACTTCAACAGGGCAATGGGCTCATGGGTCTTGCGGACACGGGTGTTGCGAACCTTTCCATTCAGGTAACCCCAGTTGGAGTTGTACATATTGTCTCCCATGAGGTTGTAGACCTCCTGAGTGGAGGAATTCTGCGCACCGCGCTCTCCGGGAGTGCCGAAGAACACAATAGAGAGCTTATGGGTGTCGTTGAACACCTTATCGGCCGCCAGATAATAGGCAAAAGAGCGGTAGTAGACACCGTCAATCCAGTCGTTGCCGCCAAGGCGGGCGCTCACGTTTGCGGCAAAGGCCCAGCCGTTGTCCATAACGCCGGTAGCATAAGATGCCATCACGCGCAAGCGGTACAGGGCGCTATTGGTGAGGATGCTTCCGCGGAGGCCTTTGCGGACCTCTGACGCTGTGCCGAAGATATTGGTAACGCCGTTGTATCCGCCAAGGGCAACGTCAGACACCTCACTGCCGTTGACAGTCTCCTTGGAGCGCATGGCCTCGTTGAGACCGCTCCACAGGGAGAAGGGACCGTAACCGGTGATGGCGTCGTTCATCTTCACACCTGCAAGGTAAACTTCCTGGCTCTCAGAGCTGTAAGCACGTGCGCGGAAACGCACTGAAGAGAAGTTGTAGCCTGCGATGTTGTTGAAAACGTCATTGCTGCCGAAGAGGATGGTGGGGTTGTCATTGAAGCCGGAGTCGTCCATGTCAAAGTTGGCAAAGGAATCGTCATCCACTTCCGTCACGTGCTGGACTGCCGTGAGAGAGAGGTTGAACATGTTCTTGACATAGCCGTCAGTGACGTTCACCTGTACCTGGGTTTCAAGGAACTCAGGGGCCGTAATGGTGAGGGTGTAATTGCCATCTGGCAGCCCGGGAATCAAGAATGTGCCGTCTTGGGCCGACACCACGGTGGCAATCTGAGTTGCGCCGCTGGACAGGACCAGGCGTGCGTTTTCAACGCCCTGGCGTCCGCTTCGGCTCACAACCGTGCCCTTCACTCCGCCGGTAGGTTCCTCCTGGGCAAACAAGCTCAGGGAGAATGCCAGCGCGGCGATGGTCAGTAATAGTCTTTTGGTCATAGGTTATTTCTTTATTACGATATACGTAGGATAGTGGTCAGAGAATCCGCCGACGAATGCGCCGTTGGAGAAGGTGCGGAACGGAGTTCCCTTGTACTGGCCGCTCTGGTTGGTCATGAAGGGCTTTGAGAACACCCTGCCATAGTACTTGTTCTTGATGATGGGCTGAATCTTGAAGGAGCCTGCCGGAGCGTGCACAAGGGCGTCGTTTACAAGGACTATGTCAAATATATTGCCCTGACCGCGGTAGTAAAGTGAGCTGTAACCATCCTTTATCATGCTCAGGAAGGGGTCAAAGAAAGTTTCCGGGGTAACCTGGTCAACAGTCTCCATGCCGCGGAGGTATTCCGTCATGGAAGGATCTGTGGGGTTGTCGTTCATGTCTCCCATGACCACAATCTTGATTCCCGGGAACTCCTTCTGGAGCTCCATTGCCCTGTTATAGGCAATCTCCGCTCCGCGGGGACGAAGGTCTGCGCCCTTGCCGCCAAGACGGGAAGGAAGGTGGCAGACAAAGAATGCAAACATCTCATCGTCAATTGTTCCGCGGACCATGAGGATATCACGGGTGCGGAAAGCATCCTTCTCCTCCTGTGTCCAGGCACTCCAGTCTATACGGGTGTTGTCATCAAAGGTAAAGGGAATGGCCTCGCTTGCGATGTACTTGAAAATCTGCGGCCTGTAGAACAGCGCGCAGTCTACGCCGCGGCGGTCCGGGCTGTCATAGTGGACAATCTGGTAGTTGGCCTCTGCAATTGCGGGCTCTGCCACCAGGTCCTCAAGAACGTGACGGTTCTCCACCTCTGAAACGCCAAGTACGGCATGCCACTGCTTGTTGTCTTCTTTCATGGCGGCAATTACCTTGGCCATGTTCTTGAGTTTCTGCTGATATTTGACTTCCGTCCACTCGTTACCGCCGTCCGGCAGGTACTCATAGTCGTTCTTGCCGTCGTCGTGGTAGGTGTCAAAGAGATTCTCCAGGTTGTAGAATCCCACCACATAGGAGCGATGCTTCTGGGCATCGGCCTGACGGGGAACAAACAGCAGCAACAGCGCTGCAATAATGGTAATGGTTTTTTTCATAGGTTACCAGTTTTTCAGTGTCTCTGAGGGGTTGGCCTCTTCTATGGCCTGTGCCTTTTCCTTGCCCAGAAGGGCGGGAAGATTGGCAAAAAAGTCTATTCCGGTATAGGACTCCAACTCTGAGATGGAGCACACATAATTCCGGAAATCGTCGTTGGCGATACTTGAAGTATGCGGCATATAATAGCCAACGGCCGAATAGTCAGATCCCTTTTTGCGCAAAAGGGCCTTGTAATAGTGCGTAGGAACCTTTGCCTTGTGACCTCCCCTGTCCCCTGACCAACTGTAGGAGTTGCGGATATCGGCGCCGGTGCACACATACAAAGTGTCTGAATTGAAGGAGTAGGTGCGGACCTGGTCCTCAAGATATGCCCAGATGTAGCAGTTGAGGTCATAGTCCTGAGGGGTCATGTTGGTAGGATAGAAGGTGGATACGTTAGCATCGTAATCCAGCCTGTCGGCCGACGGAATCTGATGTCCGCGAGTCCATCCTCCGCCATAGGAACCGCCGGAGAGGTCACACACATCACCGGCAGGGAGAAGCGGATCTGTTGCCTGCCAGTTGTCTGAGCGGCTGCCGTTGCCTCTAAGTCCGCGGTTGAGCGGATAGGCCACCCACCAGGACACGTATGCGTCCTTGTCATAGTAAAAAGACCAGTTGCGCACGCCGCTCTTTTCCTGGCTTACATAGGCGCCTCCGTCCATGGAATGAGTGCCGAAGAAAAGCCTGGATGAAGGCTCAAATGCCGGCAGCTCCAGCCAACCTGAGGTTGCTGCAGTTGTCTTTCCAAGCTGTGTGATTTCCTTTGTGACTGAGTGCTTTGCAGTCTTAAGTACAAGGCTGGCCACGCGAGGATCTTCAGACTCATTGGGTTCAATGGTCATGTCAACGGATGCGTTTCCACTGTCCGATGTCTTGTTAAACGCAATCCAGCCACTCTGTCCGCCCTTATAATCTACGGTCAGGGTCCATGCTCCTACGGCAGCCACCTTGATGAACTGGGAGCCGCCGGCGGCGCCTTCCACTTCACGGGGCACCTTGAGGACCGGAATCACGTCCACATCGGCATCTCCCCCCGCCTTCTGGCAGGAGAAAAACGCCACTGATGCGGCAACCATGGCCAAAAGTCCTAATACTCTGGATTTCATTACAGCTTGCTTTATAGACCCTAAAAGGGTGCCCGAAGTTCTCCCCGGACAGCCCTTTTAGGTTAAGTTGTTAAAAGTCAATTACTTTGAATAGGTTACAGAGAGTGATGTAACACGCACCTGATTGTCTGTAGCGGTAAACTCTACAGAGTCTGCATTGCCAACCCATGTGCCTGTATAACCAGCATCTTCAAATGTATAACCTGAAGGAGCTCCGGCGCCAAAACTTCCGGGACCGTACTTGTTAGATCCTGTTGCAGTGCAGGTAAACTGTATAGATACTATAGATGCTCCTGCTGCAGAAATGGTAAATTTCTGATTCTTATAGATACGGAGTTCTGTAACAGCGGTGGTATATGAAGAAGAGTTAACGAAAGAAATTACATCGTCCATCTGGACAGTAGCGCCACCAGCTGCTGCGGCAGCAAGCTGGGTCTGATCCCATACAACTGTTTCCTCGTCACCGGAGCCGCTCATGTCACGTCCAATAAAGCTTCCCTGGGCAGTGATAAGTTCCTGTTCACTGTCGTATGCAGTAACAACAACATAGTAGGTCCAGCCTTCTGTGATATCGGCATCAAGGTCATCGTTTGAAACATTGATTGAAGTAGTGGTCACGGAACCTTCTCCAATAACAACCTCTTCCTCAACAGGACCTTCGTAAATTACCCATACATAGGAGTCTGCGGTTTCAACCTCATTCCAGGAAGCTTCAAAGCCGTCCTGAGTCTGCTTGGCGGTGACGGTGAGCTTGAGCTCCGGAGCGGCGTCACCCTTGACGGAGATCTCACCTACCGGCAATACGGAAATGTGGTTGGTTCCGGAAACAAAGTAGCCGTAGAACTCAATCTCCTTGTCTGCATACTTGGAGCCGTCCTCTGACAGAGAAGCGAAGGAAACATCCTTGGTGCATCCGTCAAGGAAGATGTTGTAGTAATTGCCGTTCTTGCGGCAGGTACCGACAACGTGCACATAGACAATCTTGGAGTTCTGCCAGTCATACTTGTCAATCTCAGTCTTCATCTCCAGGGCGGTGCCGTGGTTTACCTCTACGGTGCCGGTCTTGGTGAAGGTAGGGTTGATAACCTGATGACGGTAGCTGTAGCTGGTTAGGTCACCAGTAAGGTTTCCCTTTTCTCCAACTGCGCCGTCAACTGCCTTATCCTTGCTGTAAACCAGAATCTTGGCGGTTCCGTCGGTTACAATACCGGTCTTTTCATACTTGGCAACCCACCATACGTCCTTGAGGTCCACTGCGCCGGTCTTTACCTCATCCTTTGCCAGCTCAATGGCAAGGAGTTTTTCAATGTCGCTTTCTACCTTCTCTCCGTTGCCGGCCTGGGAAACCTTGATCTTGGCGCTGTACATGCCTGCCTTTACGGTAAGGGAGGCACTGCGGTCCCACTCAGTGTTGGCAGCGGCCTTGATGGAAATCTTGGTGGTACCGGTACCGGACTTTTCTGAGAGCTCAAGCCATGAAGCTTCTTCCGGGACGGAGATTTTCCATGTATCGGCTGTTGTAATGGTAACTTCCTTGGTTTCACCTTCCTTGGCGAACTCAATCTCCTCAGGACTTACGGTGACACCTTCAGCAGTCTGCTTGTTCTGGCAGGCGATTACACCCAGCACGGCAGCTGCAGCAAAGAACAGATTCTTGATTTTCATTTGGGTTATTTTTTGGTTAATATCTTGCTTTTGTTGTAACTCACAAATATAATCATTATTTCCCTGAAATCAAACTATTCCAAAACTTCACAATAGTTCCAGATAGTGCTTTAGTTTTGGCATATCGCTCTCTATTATCTCCCAAAGCATTTCCATATTTACATTGTAGTAGTCGTGAACAAGAACATGTCTTAAGCCCTCTATTGACTTCCAGTCTATTTCCTGGTGGTTTTCAATAAAGTCACTGGACAGTTTGTAGACGTTTTCTCCTATGCACTGAAGATTCCATGCGACAGCATGACACAATAGTTTATTGGCAACAAATTCTTCCTTTGAATGAGTATCTGACAGAAACTGTTCAATATTGGACACCTCCTCTTTCATCAACACCAATCTGGCGCTGTCATTTTTCTTATCTCTCATATATCAAGTATTTATCACGGTTGGCAGATTCTACGGCAAAATTTCTGAGATATCCATTTTCTATAATGTCTATTTCACGTCCTGTCTCTTTCTCTAAATCCAACTTATATCGTATAACACCCAGTAACGATAATTTAGCACTTTTGTCATATTCCACAAGCAAATCCAAATCACTTTCCGGAGTCTCTTCTCCCCTTGCGAACGAGCCAAAGACCCATGCTTTTGTGACAGCACTTCCAACAAAATATTTTTGAACGGCCGATATCATTTTTATTCGCTCTTGGTCAAGCGAGTCAAAAAGCGCCTTTAATTCCTCTTTTACGCCACGCCTTGACGCATAGCGTTCCATCCTGTTATAATTAAGCCTATAGGCTTCTGTCAATTTCTGAACTTCAATCAATGACATCTTTCCTATAGAATCCACAATCTCTTTTTCAAGGCTTGAAACCTCAATTCCTTCGTAAACTACAACAGGCATCTCAGATATATATGGACCAACAATGATATACCCCTCCGGCGGTACGGGAGACTTGTCGGCCTCCTTACTGGTAAGCGTCTTCATTCCATGGCCCTTCAAAACTCTACAGACCACGTCCATATCCGGACGCCCTACATCCAGCGCCAAATTATCACATTTATTTGTAATACAGAAGTTAATACCTGAACATTCACGCTCCAAAACATTAGCCACCTCCCTCATCCTCTGATTGATGACCGGGTGGTATTCAAGCTTTGGGACTGTGGAATAGACACCCTTCCCCACTACGTTTATTTTACCCTCTTTCACCAGTTTCCTAATCCTGGAATACACGGTTTGAGCAGGTCTGTCCGGGAAAGCATTAAAGAAGTCCTCTGTCCTTAAGATGTCTTTTGTCAGCAAGTTTTCCATAAAAAACTTTTTGACAAAAATAATAATAAATCGGCAATATTAAAACAAATATTGCCGATTTATTTAAAAGCAAGACTGGGATTATTCCCAAGTAATGCGAATCTCGTCAAAATACATTGCGCCGTCGTCTGAGCGAAGGCCAACATACTTGTAATTTCCGGACACTGTCACCTCTGTTGTCTCAGTATAGGTGATCTGTCCAACAAGGGTGCCGGCGGTACCAGTCTGATAGAGTTCAGAAGCATCTGTGTAGGCGGTATTGCTGCCGTATACATTGAGAATGCGGGGAGAGCCGGTGTAGGTGTTTGTGTTCCACTTTACGGCAACCTTGGCAAGGCGGCCTCCGGAAGCCGTGGTGATGATACCGTAGTTTTCATACTTGGCATTCATCTGGATAGCCTTGTCCTGGTAGTTTGCCGTATCTCCGGCATAAACGGCCGATGAAGCCGTTCCCTTCTTGCCTTCCCACTTGTAATAGGTGCCTCCGGAACGGACGCCGGTAAAGGCTACCGTGAGGACATCCTCTCCGGGAGTGATTTCTCCGCCATCTCCGCCTGGGGTGTCTCCTCCGGGCTGCTCAGGAGCATCGGCCTCACCCAAGGTAACCTCTATGGATGTCACGCGGCGATGCCCGCTCTGGCCTTCAATCTTAAAGACCACCTTCCCCGCCTCTCCGGTCCAGGTGTCCGTGGAAAAGTTGCCGCTGTCGGCCGTAATCTCATTGCCCGCGCCGTCCGTTGCAGCAAAGACAAACACCACCTTCTCTATCATCTTGGCCGATGAAACCGTCACAGTGGAGGAGGAGTAGAACCTTAGGGCCTGTCCGTTGTCATACCACTTGGCGCCGGTGAATTCAAGGCTCAATTCATCCGTCCTGTATGAGGTCACATCCTCCTGGTTTGCATATCCGGCCTGGGTAAAATCAATGGTATATGTTCCGGGCTTGACGGTGGTGTCACCAGGGTTGTCTTCCCCACCGGGGTTGTCATCCTGACCTGTGGTGTCGTTGTTCTCCTGATTGTCATCTTCCGGGATTGAGGGCTGCTGTGCCGGAGTACAGGCAACTGCCGCAGCCACCGCTGCAATGAAGAATAGTCTTCTAAGGTTCATAACTACTAATTTTAGGGTTTGCGAAGATACAAAAAAGGAGGCATATAAAAAAGGGACTGACCCTTTGAGTCAGTCCCTTGATAAGTATAACAGGAAGGATTAGTTAGCAGGAGTGTAACTGTGCACCCAGGCCTTCTTGCTGGCGGTTTCATAGGTGGTGCCGTAAAGGGTCAGCTGGCCCTTGACTACAACCTCGTCACCAACTGCGGGCTGAGGATCGCCATCGGCCCAGGGCGTGTTGTTGTTCCAGTACACGCTGTAGCACTCAAAGTCCTTGGTGGGCTCAGTTGTGCTCTTCTTGTTATCTGCAACGCCGTATGCAACGCCGTCGTCGGAAATCCAGAAGGTACCGGTACCGTGGCTTGCAGTAAAGGTATAGAGGATGGCGGAAATCTTACCCTTAATGCAAACATCGGGGAAGACGGGCTTCGGCTGATCATTGGCTTCAGCCTCGGCCTGTGCGGCCACCATGCGGTCAATGAAAGCCTCTGCTCCGGCTACGTTGAACGGGTAGGCCTCGCTGCCAAGACCGTTCTCATCAGTAGTGGCGCCGTTAATGCTGTAAATCCAGGCATTCTTGTTGGAGGTTTCTGCGATGCCGTTGTAAACGGTGGTCTTACCGCATACAACTACCTCGTCACCTACTGAAACCATAGCGTTATCCTCTGTCCAGTCAACATTATTGAACCACTTGACACCATAGCACTCAAAGTCCTTGGTGGGCTCTGTTGTGCTCTTCTTGTTATCTGCAACGCCGTAAGCAACGCCGTCGTCGGAAATCCAGAAGGTGCTGGTAGGATATGACGCTGAAGGATTGTAAAGGATGGCCGATACGATACCCTTGATGTAAATATTCTCATCAAAGGTGGTGCCGCCAATCAGGAGCTCTGCAATCTCAGAAGCGCTGTACGGGTTAGTGGCAGTGCCCTTAGGATTGTCTACATATTCAACAATCTTGGTGGCAATGATGTTGATGTACTTGCCGCTGCCTGACAGACCGTTGAAGTAACCGGTAACGGTAATCTTCTTGCCGTCAAAGCTTGCTGCATTCAGGTCTTCCACAGGAGCTACAATTGAACCCTGCTTGTCCTCAGTGCCGTCCAGAACCATGTTATAGTAGTTGCCGCTGACTGTGAGGGTACCGGTGAGCTTGATATACTCTGCCTCTGAAGCGCTGTATTCCACTGCGCTTGCGGTGATATCCTCTGCCTCAGGGTAGGATACAGGGTTGCCTTCGCTGTCTACAAAGATGTCTGTGAGATCCTTGAGTTCAGGAACGCCGTTATAGGTAACCTTCTTGGCGCCCAGGCTTACGCCGTCTCCAAGCTTGAGGGCGGCAGCTTCTTCACCGTATGCATACACGGCCTTGGTTCCGTCTGAAAGGACGGCGCCCTTGGCGGTGAGAGCTACCACAATAGTGGTAGGCAGAGTCTTGACCATAGACTCATCATCCATGGCGATAATCTCACTCACGGTAGAGCCTGTAGCCTCAACACCCTTCTGGGTGATGGCAACGCTCTTGCGGGCGGTAGGACCGGCGATGGCAATGTTGGCAGTACGTTCTGCGGTCTTGAGGTTCTCGTCTGCGTGGAGCTTGTAGCTGCCGTCGGCATTTACGCTCACAATCTGCAGCCACTCTGCGTCAGAGCTAAGGAGAAGCGGAGCTTCCTTGGCGGTGACAACCATATTGAAGGTAGTATCAATTGCGGGGAGCTTCTCAAAGTCAAAGGCTGCCACGTCAATGAGGGACTTTTCAATGCTGACGATGCTTACGTCTACCAGTTCAACTGTGCCGTTGTACACGGTCTTGGGACCTTCAACGGTGACAATGTCACCAACCTCAATGCCGAAGCTTTCCCAGCCGCCGTCTGCATCCTTGGGATACTGGCCCTTGCTGTTGAAGGTGCCATAGATGTAAATCTCACCGGTGTCGTCGGCCAGATACCAGTTACCATAGCTGGTGTTGGCAACCTTGGTCACGGTACCTCTCACCTTGTAGGTCACATCCGGGCCATCAATGACGTCCTTGCAGGTTGCAAGGGGAACCTCAACTCCTTCCGGAGCTTCCTGATTCACCTTGATAATCTTGGTGTGGCCGCCGATTACAAGCTTGACCTCAACGCTGCGGGCCTTTTCAGATGCCGTTGCGGTGAAGGTTACTGTATACTGCTCTCCGGCATTTCCGGATGTGGGGCTGATTGTGAGCCAGTCGGCATCCTCAGCGCTGATGGTCCATGCCACATCACTCTTGACGGTGATGCTTGCGGAGGAACCTTCGTCGGCTGCGATGGTTACATAGTCATTGGAGATTGTCAGGCCCTCAATTGAAGATATGGGGCTTTCCTTTACACAGCCAAGCAGAACCGACGCGGCTGCAATGAAAGAAACGATGATATATTTGAGTTTCATAACTAGCCGTATTGATTAGTTGAACATATACTTGAGACCAATCTGCATATACCAGCAATTGGCAAGAGTGTGGGTGTAGTCCCAGGTATTCACGCCGGTACCCACCATAGTGGAGAACACGGGAACGCCGTCTGCGTCTGTCCTTTCATACTTGAGGATCTTGGCATTGCCGTTGGTGTCGTGAGGAACGTCAGTGTTCCAGCCCTTGGTGACACCCCACCTGGAGTTGAACAGGTTGCCAATGTTCTGGACATCCACGTTCACCTGAAGGGTATTGCGGCTCTTGCCGATCATGAATACGAAGTCATGGGCCCAGCGGAAGTCAAATACGTGACGGAAAGGCTGCTCTACGGCATAGGCCTCTGCGTACTGGCCCTTGTGGGAGCTCAGGTATTTGTCCTGGTTGGCAAATGCCCAGTAGCGGTCTGCATTCTCCTGGTCAATGAAGCGGATTTCAGACTCATCCCTGGGGATGTACATAAGGTCATAGGCGTTGCCGTCTCCGTTGATATCGTTGGCGTAGATATAGCTGTTGCCGGAGTAGCGGAGACCCTCGTAGAACAGGCTCCAGTGGTTCTTACCGGGATCCGTGTAGGTGACACTTGCCATGATACGGTCTGGCAGGTTGTAGGAAGAGTTATGCAGTATGTTGTAGTTGGGGCCGTCCACGGAAGGAATGTACTTCCATGCTGCGGAGGCGTTGGAACCAGGCATACCGGTAACTTCCTTGCTCACGGTGTGGGTGTAAGAAGCGGTGATGTTGAGGCTCTTGATAGGAGTGGTGTTCAGGGAGATGGTTGCAATGTGACCGTAACCCTTGTTGGTGTTGGTGAGGACGTAGGCGTCCACCTTGTCATACTTGTAGGTGGAAGGATACATGTGACGGTTGTCGGCACCGTTGAAGGTAGCCCAACCGGAGTTGTCCTCAGGAATGTTGTAGTTGGTGAGCATCACGCCGTTGATGGTCTTGTTGAAGATATACTCGGCGGAGATGGTGAAGGGGAAGGAGAACGGTACGTTCCAGTCAAAGGCGATGGAGCTCTTCCATACCTGCGGCATCTTGAAATTGTAGTCCACGCCGGCCACCTCGCTGGGTGCGGGAGCGGTCTCAGGAGTGATGGTCTTGGAATACTTGGCAGGATCAATGCTGCTCAGGATATTCAGGATTTCCCAGCGGTCTGTGACAAGCTTGCCGTTCTGGATCATCTGAGACAGGACAGCGGGATCCGTCATCTTGGTAAGACGACCCTTCACGATACCTGCGTTGGTAGGCATATTGGTGAAGAACACAAGCGGAATACGGCCGCTGAACAGGCCGGTACCACCGCGCAGCTTCAAGACCTTGTCTCCAAAGACATCCCATGAGAAGCCAAGACGAGGGCTTACCTGGATGCTGGTCCTGGGCCATTTGCCGGTGTCTACGTGACGTCCGCCGTAGTCAATATTGAGGGTGGCGTTGTTGGTCATCACGTCGTTGTTGTTGAAGGACAGGTTGTCCAGACGGAGACCAGCGGTGAGCTTGAACCTGTTGCTTATAGCCCATTCGTCCTGAACATAAGCGCCGATCTGGGCGAAACGCACCTTTGCGGAAGGATATTCGTCACCGTCGAAGCCCCAGTCGAAAGCCATTTCAATAGGAGCGTTGCCGGCCATGAAGTCACTCATGCTGGCAAAACGGAAAGTACCGGTACCGTTACGCATATAGGTATTCAGAGCCATCTGGGTTTCCACGCTGACACCAGCGGTGAGCTTGTGTGAGCCAAGGTACCAGGTAAGGTCATCCTTGATGTTCAGGACAGTGTTCTGAACCTTGTTGCGATAGGTGAACAGTTCTGTACCAAAGTCCATGTAGGGCTCATTGGCGTGATCTTCGCCAAGGTCTCCTGCAAGGATTTCTACGAAGGGGAAGAAACCGCCGTCGTTGCCACGGACGTCCTGGATATCAGAATAGGTAACAAGCAACTGGTTGGAGAAGTTGTCTCCAAAGCGGGAGTTAAGGTCTGCCGAAATAGTCCAGAGCTTGTTCATCTGGTTGTACAGGGAGTTGGAGAACACCAGACCGTCCTTTGAAAGCATGCCGTTTGACATATCGGAGACGTCACGGGATGTTGACGGGGTCTTCCATGCGTTGTTGTTGGTGTAGTTGTAACGCAGGGAGAGGTGATGGTTGTTGGTGATGTTCCAGTCCAGGCGGGCCAGGAGCTTGAGGTTACCCTGATCCTTGTTGTAGCTGGAATATGAACCCGGATCGTAGTTGTAATTATTAATGAGGAAGTTGCGCATAGCCTCTGCCTCAGAGGTCTTTACGCGGGTAATCATGCGGTTTTCATCGGCCACGCCGTCCTCTGAGGTACGCCACTTGATAATCTCTGACGGGCTGGGAGAACGCTCTGCATTCACAAAGAAGAAGAGCTTGTTCTTCACAATGGGGCCGCCCAGGGTGAAGCCGTAAGTGGTCTGGCTTTCAGGGGAACGCTCAAGTTCAACGCCGTCCACACGGTTGCCGTGCATATTCTCGTTCTGGTAGTAGATATACGCGGTGCCCTTGAAGGTGTTGGTACCGGACTTGGTGATAGCATTGATACCACCGCCGATGAAGTTGGACTGACGGACATCGTAAGGTGAAACTACAACCTGGATTTCCTCAATGGCGTCAATTGAAATAGGGTTGCCGCCGCCGGGAAGTGCCGTGGAAAGACCAAAGTTGTTGTTCACGTTTGCCCCGTCAACGGTGAAGTTGGCGCTGCGGCCTGATGAACCGGAGAAGTTCATTCCGTTACCGCCATAAGGGGAAAGCTTGGCCAGATCAGTGAAGCTTCTGCTGATGGTGGGCATTTCCAGAATCTGGGCGGAGGAAATGTTGGTGGATGCGCCGGTCTTCTCCACAGTTGCAAACTTGGAGGTGGGAGCGGCAATGACAATTGTGCCCTGGAGCATCTCCGTGCTTTCAGGAATGCGGACGTCAAGGACATAGGTCTCTGCCAGCTGCAGGGTAACGCCGGTGTAGGTGGCGTCCTGGTAGCCCAGGCATGAGAACTCTACCTTGTAAGGTCCGCCGGTACGCATACCCTGGATGGTATAGCGTCCATCGGCGTTGGTAACTGCTCCGTAGATAGTGCCGGAAGGCTCGTGCTGAGCCAGGATGGCAGCTCCTACTACAGGCTCGCCGGCCTGGTCAACCACGATGCCGGAAATGGCAGATGTGGTCACCTGAGCATAGGCGACAGTGCCCGCAATCAGCGTAGTGAATGCGAGCAGAAGGCTGATAAAAGCTTTTCTCATAAAGATTTTTGATAAGAATAAATATTGATACTAACTGAGTAGTCTACAAAAATCAGTTGCGAAGATACTACCTTTTTAGCAATCTAACAAAAAAAACCGCCCCGTTTTGGGGCGGAATTTTTATAAGTTGAACGCCTTCTTTACAGAGGGCACGCTGTCAAGCAGTTCCCATCCAAAGAACTGAACTATCTTCTCTTTGCCCTGAACCTTTACGGTCTTTTTGTAGGGCTTGCGTCCCATGTGACCGTAGGAGGCCGTAGGAGCATATATGGGATTCTTAAGGCCGAACTTTTTGACGATTGCCGCCGGCCTTAGGTCAAAGATTTCCTGCACCTTGGCTGCAATTTCTCCGTCCGACAGGCCCTTTGCGGCGGTGCCGTAGGTGTCCACAAAGACGCTCACGGGCTTTGCCACGCCTATGGCGTAGGCAAGCTGCACCAGGCATTCATCGGCCACACCGGCGGCTACCAGGTTCTTGGCTATGTAACGGGCAGCATAAGCGGCACTGCGGTCCACCTTTGAGGAGTCCTTGCCGGAGAAAGCTCCGCCGCCGTGCGCCCCCTTTCCGCCGTATGTGTCAACGATAATCTTCCTGCCGGTAAGACCGGTGTCTCCGTGAGGACCGCCGATTACGAACTTGCCGGTGGGGTTAACGTGGAGGATATAGTCATGGATGAGGGCCGCGGTTTCCTTTGGCAGGGACTTTTTGAGTCGGGGAATGAGAATCTTCTCAACATCCTCCCTTATCTTTGCCTGCATTGCAGCGTCAACCTTTGTGTGACCGTACTGTGCCACAGCGGCGTCATAGCTCATCCTGCCAAGGGTCCTGGGGACAAACTCGTCGTGCTGGGTACTTAATACTATGGTGTGAACCTTTACAGGCTGGTTGGTTTCACCATCATACTCAATTGTAAACTGGCTCTTTGCGTCCGGCCTAAGGTAAGGCATGAGCTGGAGCTCGTTGTGGCGGATATCGGCCAGGATTTCCAGAATCCTGTGGCTGAGGTAAAGCGGAAGGGGCATATAGTCCTCAGTGTCACGGCAGGCATAGCCGAACATCATTCCCTGGTCCCCTGCGCCCTGGTCCTCTCCGTGCTTGCGCTCCACTCCCCTGTTGATATCCGGGCTCTGCTCATGGATGGCGCTCAGGACGCCGCAACCGCTGGCGTCAAACATGTATTCGGCCTTTGTGTAGCCTATTTTTCTGATTGTGCTGCGGACGGTGTTCTGGATGTCAACGTAGGCCTCCGCCTTCACTTCACCCATAACCACCACCATACCGGTGGAGCAGAATGATTCGCAGGCTACCTTTGCCTCCGGGTCCTGTTTCAGGAATTCATCAAGGATGGCGTCAGAAATCTGGTCCGCCACTTTGTCGGGGTGTCCTTCCGACACGCTCTCCGACGTGAAGAGATAATTTTTTAGCATTTTTTCAGTTCACGGTGGTTGCAAGTCATTGTAAATCCGTCCACCGGGGGTGCAAAGGTAGTTACTTTTGTTTGTTTTTCAAAACCGCTACTCTACTATTCCGTTCTGGACATTCACGGACTCCTTGTGGATAGCCTCCATTATTGCCTTCACCGTGGCCTGGGACACACCCATGCGGGTGGCGCGGGCCATCATGTCGGCAAGAAGGGCGTCCCATCGGCCCTGCTGAACCACCTCCATGCTGTGGGAACGCTTGAATTCACCTATGGAACGGGAAACGCGGTTGCGCTCTGAAAGGAGCTTCAAAAGATTGTCGTCAATGATGTCAATCCTTGCCCTGAGAGCATCCAGACCCTCTTTGTAGGAGTCATCTACGGGATTGTCCCTGATTACAAGTTTTTCCAGAAGATCCTTAAGCGCCACTGGTGTAAGCTGCTGTTTGGAGTCAGACATTGCTATATCCGGGTTGCAGTGACTCTCTATCATAAGCCCGTCAAGGCCAAGGTCCATTGCCTTCTGGGAAAGCTCCTGCAGGTACTTGCGGTCACCCGCCATGTGGCTGGGGTCTGCAAAGAAGGCCATCTGAGGATAGAGGCTGCGCAGCTTCATTGCCATATTCCAGGAAGGGTCGTTCCTGTAAGGGATGGAATCCTGAGTTGAAAAACCACGGTGAATCACGCCCAGCTTGCGAAGGCCGGCACGGTTTAGGCGCTCCAGTGCGCCAATCCACAGGTCAATGTCCGGATTCACGGGGTTCTTTACCAGCACCGGCATGTCTGTACCTTCAAGGGCATCGGCAATCTCCTGCATGAGGAAGGGGTTGGCGCTTGTACGGGCACCTATCCACACCATGTCCACTCCGTACTTGATGCATTCAAGTACGTGCTTTTCACTGGCGACCTCCGTGCACACTTTCATGCCGTAGGCTTCCTTCACCTTCTTGAGCCACTTCAGTCCCGGAGTTCCAACACCCTCAAAAGAGCCGGGGTGGGTGCGCGGTTTCCATATACCTGCACGGTAAACATGGATGCCAAACTCATTCAGGCCTCTGGCTGTTTCCATAACCTGCCCTTCAGACTCCGCGCTGCAGGGTCCGGCAATGCACATCGGCCTGGGAAGCGTAAAAAATCCCCACTCTGTTCCGGGAATGATATCTAATGCGTGGCTCATAACTATCTGATATTCAATGTTTTCCTGTAATTAGGGTGCACCTGGGCGTGCACCCTATTTTCTACAATTGACTGATACTCAACGTGTTGCACGTCAACGTATAATCTTCTTTATGCGGTTGGCCTCTTCTATCAGCTGGCGTAGCGTGGCTTCGTCGTATCCTGCCACGGCCTCACGGAACTGCTGCATCTTATCTATATAGGTATCCATAACCTGCAGCACGTTATCCCTGTTCTGGGTGAGGATAGGAATCCACATGTCGGCATTGGACTTGGCAAGGCGTACCGTGGAGGAAAAACCTCCGGAGGCCAGGTCAAAGATATGCTTTTCATCCTTTTCCTTATCCAGCACGGTTAGAGCCAGGGCAAAAGAAGTGACATGGGAGATGTGTGACACGTATGCGGTATGCACATCATGGCTTGAGGAGCTCATGAAAATGGGCCTCATGTTAAGGCAGGCGTATAGCTTTAGGACCGTCTGCACAACCCAAGGGGCCGATTCTTCCTGGTCCGCAATAATACAAGCTCTGCCGTCAAACAGCCCCGGCTGAGCTGCCCAAGGGCCGCTGTACTCTGTTCCCGCCATGGGGTGCGTACTCACAAACTGCGTCCTTGCCGGATGATACTTCACCGCCTGGCATATATGCTCCTTGGTGGAACAGACGTCTATGACGATTTTGTGAGATTCTTCGCTTCGCTCAGAATGACAGGAGGTGGCAGAATGACAGGGCCCGTTTGCGGAGGAAGGCACACTTCCCGGAGCATCGGAGGTCTTTTCTGTGGGGGACACGATTCCCGGAGCATCGGCTATTTTTTTTGCGGAGGGAAGTGTGTCTTCCTTCGCAAAATGTGAGAGGATATCCGGAATCATTTTCACGGCGGCGCCTACCGGTACAGCCACAACAATGATATCGGCCCTGGAGATGCAATCCTCAAAGGAAACCATCTCATCCACAAGGCCGATGGTCCTGGCAGCCTGGGCAGCCACGGGATCCGCCTCAACGCCAAGGGTACGGGACGCAAATCCCCGCTTTTTCAGGTCCAGCGCCATGGAACCGCCAATCAGTCCCAGGCCTATCACACCAACCGTTTTTCTTAACTCGCTCATTATTAGCTCTTTATGCAATCTCCTCCCGGCGAAACCGAAGGGAGGAATTTGCGTAACTTATTGATTATCGGCCATTTACACAAAACGCTATTTTGGCCAGGGCCTTCTCCAGCGTGGGAACGTTGGCGCAAAGGGAGATTCTAAGGTGGTTAGCCCCGTTGCTGCCGAAGATGAAGCCTGGCGTAAGGAAAACGCCGGCCTCGTAGAGGAACTTGTCGCTCAGCACTTGTGCGGGAGATGGCCGATCGGTGTCGGCCATGACGTTTCCTTCGTCATCCCCGACCTGATCGGGTATCTCTGGAACGCGTCCCCAGACGTACAGGCCGCCGGCCGAAGGGTCATAAGTGCAGCCGATAGTGTCCATAATCCTGCAGGCAAGCTCACGGCGGCGGCGATACTCTGCATTAAGGGCCTCATACCACTCCGGACCGGCGTTAAGGGCAGCCGCAGCCGCCTCCTGGATGCCTCGGAACATGCCGGAGTCCATCTGGGACTTCACCTTTAGGACTTCCTTTATGACATCGGCCTCCCCTACCAGCATGCCTACGCGCCATCCGGCCATGTTGTGGCTCTTGGAGAGAGAGTTCATCTCCATGCAGCACTCACGGGCGCCGGGGACGGAAAGGATGCTCTGCGGGGTATTGAGAACAAAGCCGTAGGGGTTGTCGTTAATCAAAAGTATTCCGTGACGGCGGGCAAAGTCCACAAGCTTTTCAAAGACCTCTCGCTTTGCGGGAGCGCCGGTGGGCATGTTGGGGTAATTGCACCACATTAGCTTGACACCGGAAAGGTCAATGGACTCCAACTGCTCAAAGTTGGGATACCAGCCATCGGCCTCTACAAGGTCATAATTCACAATCTCCGCCTCACACATGCGCGTGGCCGATGTATAGGTTGGATAGCCGGGATTGGGCACAAGCACTTTGTCTCCCTTGTTAAGGAAGGTGAGGGAGGTCAGCAGGATGCCCTCCTTGGAGCCGGTGAGGGGCTGGATTTCAGAGGATGGGTCCAGCTGCACGCCGTACCACCTTAGGTACCACGCAGCCATGGCTTCCCGAAGCTGAGGTATGCCGATATAGCTCTGATATCCATGTGTGCCGGGCTTGCGGGCGCAGTCCACCATGGCCTCCACGGCCTCCTGTGAAGGAGCCCCGTCCGGCGAACCGATACCCAGGTTGATGATGGGGTCATCGGCCGGGCGGGAGGCGTTGAGCTTTGCTATTTCCTTGTTCTTTATGGAGAAGTAGTATTCCTTAACGGACAAGGTCCTTTCTGCTGGTTTGATAATCATAACTGTTATTCTTCAGATCCTTCGTCACTTCGTTCCTCAGGATGACAAAGACTGTCATGATGACAAAGACTGTCATTCTGAGCCGTAGGCGAAGAATCTATAAAGCTGATTTGTATTCTCCCAGTATCTGCAGGTCTTCTATCAGCGGACGCACCGCCTGGAGGGCCTGGAGGTATCTGGGGTAGTTGTCAAATTTAATGTCGGCATAAAAGAAATACTGCCACTGGCGGCCCGGGATGGGAAGGGACTGAATCCTTGTCAGGTTCATGTCGTAGAAACTCAGGATGGTAAGAATCTGGGCCAGCGAGCCGGGCTTGTGGGGCAGGGTGAAGCAGAGAAGGGCCTTGTCAATCTGGTCCTGAAGCACTTCAAGGGCGTCATCCATGATGAGGAAACGGGTGAAGTTCTGCTTGTTGGTCTCTATGCCGGGGGCAAGGATTTCCAGGCCGTAAAGGCTTGCGGCAAGTTCTCCGGCAACTGCGCCCACGCCTCTTTCTCCGGTTTTGGCAAGTTCCGCCGCGCTCTTGGCGGTATCCTCACTTTCTGTGAGCCTAATCCACGGGGCGTTCTGCTCAAACCAAGGGCGTGTCTGGTTAATGGCCATGTAGTGGGTGCGAACCTCCTTTATGTCCTGGAGGCTCTGTCCGGGAACAGCCATAAGGTTTTGGCCGATACGGATGTAGACCTCCCCTTTCACGGGAGCCTTTTGCCTGCGGAGCAGTTCAAAGTTGTGGAGAAGACCACCGGAGACCGTATTCTCTATGGCCATGACGGCAGCATCCGCCTTGACTTTGAACAGGTCCTCAAAAGTGTCGCACTCTACAATTGCGATGTCCTCCGAGCCGTAAAACAAACGGGCTGCTTGTTCATGGAAGCAGCCCTTATAACCTTGTATTGCCACACGCACGCGGCCCTCGCGCTTATCTGTGCTCACGTTACCCTTGTTAAACAGTAAGGATGTCCTTTTCCTTGGCGGCAATTACCTCATCCACCTTCTTCACCCACTTGTCCGTCACCTTCTGGAGCTCATCTTCTCCCTCTTTTTCTCCGTCCTCACTCAGGCCTTCATTCTTCTGGGCCTTCTTGAGGAGGTCAATACCGTCCCTGCGGGCGTTGCGGATAGTAACCTTGGTGGTCTCTCCCTGTGCTTTTGCCTTCTTGATTAGTTCCTTACGGCGCTCCTCAGTGAGCGGCGGGACCATGCAACGGATGATTTCACCGTTGTTGGACGGGGTAAGACCAACGTTTGCATCCAGGATAGCCTTCTCAATCTTGCCAATCATGGAGCGCTCCCACGGCTGGATGGCAATGGTCTTTGCGTCCGGAGTAGTGACGGATGCAACCTGGTTGAGAGGAGTTGCCGAACCATAATAATCCACCATAACGGGATTGAGTATGGCAGGAGAGGCCTTGCCTACACGGTAGTTCTTGAGATCCTCTTCCAGATATTCTACTGCATCCTGCATTTTTACGGACATGGAGTCCACGATTTCCTTAGCCTTGGGTAACATAGTATCTAATTGTTTTCTTGAATTGCAAATATAGCAAATATTTTTTTACCGCATCTCAATGGTACCGGTGGATGAGTCAAAGACTATCCAGTTGGGCTCTTTCCAGTCTGCCATGACAAGGAGTCTGGAATTGCCAACCGGGACATCCCATGCAGTATGGTAGTGGCCGAAGATAAAGAAATCCACCGGCTGCTTACACTGGGAGCACCACTGCCAAAGCGGCTCTGACTCACCTTTGAACACGTACTTTGGCACCGGTTTGGCGGTGCGGGACTGACGGCTCCAGGTTTTCCCCCAGCCTATTCCTATACGGGGGTGAAGGGAAGAGAACAATGCACGGAATACCTTATTGTGAAACATCCACTGGATGCGCTTGTACTTGGTATTGCCAGGGCCCAGCATGTCTCCGTGCCCAAGGCAGAAGCGTTTGCCTCCAATCTCCGTGTAATATGGCTGCGTTTTGGGGCAGATCATGCCAAGCTCAGAGAAATATCCGTAACTCCACTGGTCATGGTTGCCCTCAATGAAATACACTTTTACACCGGCGTCCATAAGGTCCAGCAGGGCTGCAAACACCTGCGCAAAGCCTTTTGGAACAACGTCCCTGTACTCATACCAGAAATCCCAGATATCTCCCAGCATATACAAAGACTCCGTTTCCGCTGCGGGAATGCTGCGGAGAAACTCCACAAAACGCCTCTCCCTTTCAGGAGCCTCCGGAAGACGCAGTCCTAGATGGACGTCAGAAACAAAATAGGTGAGCTTTCTCATGCGCCAAGGATGAAAATGAGAGCCGCCACAAGCAGGCAGTAAAGCGCAAACCAAAGAAGCTTAGCCTTCTTGACAATTGCTATCATGACCTTGCAAGCAAAAAGACCGCTGATAAAGGCCGATACAAAGCCCAGCATCAGGGGAAGCACACCTACTGAAGCCCCAAAACTCTCTGAACCCATGGCAACCTTCAGAAGGTCCAGCGACTGCTCTCCCACAATTGGGATGAGTACCATGAGGAAAGAGAACTGAGCCATGGCTTCACGCTTGACACCGCACAGAAGACCGGTAGAGATGGTGCTTCCGCTGCGGGATACGCCGGGCACAACGGCAAATGCCTGCGCCAGACCTACCACAAAAGCCTGCCAGTAAGAGATTCCGTTACGGGTATCCTTTGCTGCGGGCACGCGGAAACGTTTTCCGGCGCTGTCAGAAACCCACAGAAGCGCAGCGGTGATGCAAAGGCCGATACCAACATTGAGCAAGGTTCCGGAGAACAGGGCGTCCACCTGGTCCTTTAGAAGGAAGCCCACAAGGGCAACAGGAATCAGGGACACCAGAATCTTGCAAACGTAGTCTGTTTCATCGTTATAGGTGAACTTGAACAGGCCCTTGAAAAGGTTTACAATCACGCCCCAGAATACCACCAGCGTGGCTACCACCGTTGCAAAATGTACCGTTACCGTAAAATCAAGGAAGCCCTCTGCGTCTGCGCCAAGGATTTCCTTGAATATCATAAGATGTCCGCTGCTGGACACCGGAAGAAACTCCGTAAGGCCCTGAACCAGGCCAAGGATAACAGCCTGCCACCACTCCATAACTATTCAAATTTTCCCATTATAGCCACAATTTCCAGCACTATTCCCGCCACAATAACAATTGGTGCGGCAACCAGGCGCCTGAAATCAAACATGGCATAGTTGAATACCTGAGGGTCATCTGACCCGCCGCCGCTAAGAAGCAGGAAACCTGACGCCATGACCACCAGGCCGGCAATCATCAGTTTAAGTCCTTTGGCCGATATGGCCATCTTGTCTTTATTGTCCATAGGTGTCAATATGCATAGAGTTGGTCCCTGTTGTAGCCCACAAGGCGGTTTACCACAAAGAAAGTGCTGATTGCGCAGATCAGGACTCCGGCCAGGACCATCACTCCCATGGTAGCGAGCAGTGTATCCAGGGTGAAGATGCTGAACATCTGGGCAAACTCATCTTTGAGGACAAACAGCATTCCCAGCAGGAAAATTATGCCGATAAGTGCCGAAAACAGCCCCTGCAGCGCCGCCCGGCCAACAAAAGGAGCGCGGATATAAGCCTTTGTTGCCCCCACAAGGTGCATGGTATAGATGGAGAAACGACGGGAGAACAGTTCCAGGCGCACGGTATTGGCAATAAGCACAAAGGAAATGAAAAGCAGCAGGGCCACCAGAACGGCTATGGCTATGGAAATCTTCCTTAGGTTGGCGTTCAGTGCATCTACCAGCGAGGTCTGATAGGTAACCTCTTCCACCAGGGCCGATTCTCCCAGGATTTCCCTCATCATTGAGAGGGAGTCTGCCTGAACATAGGCCGCCTCCAGGCTTACGTCTATGGAGATGGGGACCGGCGCCGTCTCAAAGACATCCAGGAAGTCCCGTCCAAGAAGGGCCGACATTTCCTCAACGCCTTCCTCCCTTGAAACAAAACGGGTAGCGCGTACCCCCGGAAGTGCAGCCACCTTGGCCTCATATTCAAGACCTTCCTCTTCCGTCACCTGCTCCTTGAGGAGCACGGAAACCTGCATGTTCTCCTTGAAATAGTCTGTCACGGCCCTTGCATTGAGGAGAAGCAACGTGCCCACCCCCACAAGCAGAAGCACCAGGGAGAGACTGATTACCGTTGAAATCCAGGCGCTGACAAGGCGACGGCGCATGGCTGAATTGCTCTTGTAAGAAGACATAATAGGGCCGATTTCGCCCCAAAGTTACGCCAAACCGCGGAAAAAGTCAAAAAAATTTAGTAACTTTGTAAGTTAAAACACTGTGACCATGGGAGATTCTGCAAAGAAGATATTGTTCGTTAACTCGGAGATGTACCCCTATCTGCCGGACAGCCGTATTGCTACCCTGTGCAGGGAACTTCCCCAGGCAATCCAGGAGCGCAAGAATGAGATCAGGGCTTTCATGCCCCGCTACGGCTGCATCAACGAGAGAAAGAACCAGCTGCATGAGGTCATCCGCCTCTCCGGCATGAATATCATAATATCGGACGTAGACCGCCCTCTGGTCATCAAGGTTGCCTCCATATCGGCCGCAAGAATTCAGGTCTACTTCATTGACAATGAAGACTATTTCCGCCGCAAGCACATATACAGGGATGAAAAGGGCAGCTTTTTCCCGGACAATGGGGAGAGGGCTATCTTCTTTGCCCGCGGCGTCCTGGAAACCGTAAAGAAACTCCGCTGGGAGCCGGATATCATCCACTGCTCCGGCTGGATTTCCCACGTGCTTCCGCTTTACCTGAAAAAGGCCTATAAGGAGGACCCTATTTTCACTAACGCAAAAGTTGTACTGTCCCTGTTTGAAGACACGCCCTCAGAGGCGTTTGCTCCCGGCTTGGACAAGGCCATCCTCTACGGCGCAATCAAACCAAAGGACGTGAATCTTTCAGGGCCGGCCGGCGGCATGGAACTTGCAAAACTGGCGGCGCAGTATTCGGACGGCATCATCCTTGGCAGCCCGGACGTTGACAAACAGCTGGCCCAATACTGCAACAGCCTTGGCGTTCCCGTGTTGGGGTATGACTCTGAGATTTACGCCAACGGCACCTACGCAGACAAGTACAACGCATTTTACGACCAAATCCTGAAATGAGAAAGAGCATAGTCCTTCTGCTTGCAGCCGGCCTGCTTGGCACCGGATGCGTAAAAGTAGACAACAGCCTTGGGAAAGGCCTTGTGGACAAGAGCCTTATTTACAATACCTATACGGAGGAGTTCCCCCTGGAGCAAATCCGCATGAAACACTCGGCAGACCTTTCCGGATACTCAGACACCCACCTCACCATAGGCGCCATCAGGGATGAGAAATTCGGCCTCTCAACAAGGGCTGCGGCTTTTCCCCTCATTCCGGCACTGGATACGCTTGACCTTGGAACAAACCCCAAGGCCATCTCCTTTGACCTCTATTTTTCGGCCGATACCATCTCCTGCGCGGATGACAGCCAGACAGGTATACTTCAGAGCATTTTTGTCTATGAACTTACCCAGCCGCTCAGCCAGGATAACGCCGGCGCCATGAAGGTCATTCCCCACGGCACGGAGAGAATCACAGCCGGCACCCCGGTTTACGACGGAGAAGGCCCGCTGGATTTCAACTTCTCAAAGGAGTTCGCCCAGAAGTACCTTGACAAGATGGTTGCCATGGGCCCCGTATATACCGGCAAGGATTCTACGGAAATGGCCAACCGCTATAAAGAATACCTGAACAACCTTCCCGGTATCTTCATTGAAACAGATGCCCCTTCGGGATACGGCGGACGCATAAACCTTTTCAATTTCTCCTGCCTGAGCGTATCCAACAATTACTATTACCGCAACAACAATGTTGCCCTTCTCAAGTTCAACAGCACCTGGGACGGTGTGCAGAAGGACACCACAATAATGTTCATTCCCGGAGAACCGGAGTTTTCAGATGAGGCTACTGCCCTTACCAACAACGAGAAATTCTACCAGTACTGCTTTAACCGCACCACTCACGACTCTCATGAGGGCGCACCCGTGAGTGAGCTGCTTGTAGAAGGCGGTACCGGACTCAAACCGGTAATCAGCGCCAAGGAACTCCATGATAAAACCCGTGATGCAATTATCCGTAACGGCGGAGATCCGGACAAGGTTGTCATAGTAAAGGCTACCATAGAGCTTCCATACACCCAGCCGGACAACTACATGGACATGAAGTACTTCCCTACCATCCTGAGCCCTACTATCTGTGCCACCTACACCAGCACGGAAGGAACGGAGGCTGTATCCTTTGCAGGACTCACGGACGCCTCCATCAGCTCAGAGAACCAGGGAGACATTGACCGTTCCAATCTGGAGTACTGCCCGGACATCACCTATCACCTTCAGGAACTGCTCAAGCGCACAGACCTTGACACGGCCACGGATGCAGACATCTGGCTCCTGACAATCCATACCCAGAAGGTGGCAAATGCCAACGGTTCACTGTACGACAACAGCTACTATCAGAACCTGATGTACGCCAGCTACTACAACAGCATCTATGGCGGCGGATACGGATACGGCAGCTACGGTTATGGCGGTTACAACAACTACAGCAACTACTATAACTACATGATGCTGGCCCAGATGATGGCAGCATCAGAGCAGCAGACCTACAGCTACACCACAGAACTGGACAAGGACCGCTACTACAAAGCCGTTCTGAACGGTCCCGCCTGTGAGCGCAAACCCATCTTCCGCGTCACATACGCCTTCCCCGGAAAATAAAAAAAGAGCCAGACCGTATAGTCTGACTCTTTTTATGTAAAGGGATTGCGGATTAGCCGAGCTTCTCTGCTACCTTTGCGATTGCGTCACCAACAGTGGCGATGCCGCTTGTTTCCTCATCGGGAATCTTGATTCCGAAAACACGCTCGAATTCCATAAGGAGTTCTACGGTGTCCAGAGAATCAGCGCCGAGGTCATTGGTGAAGCTTGCAGATTCAGTTACTGCGCTTTCCTCAACGCCAAGCTTGTCAACGATAATGGCGGTGACCTGCTTTACGATTTCTTCCTTTGTCATAATACTAGGTTTTAAGTTTATATTTACGTTTTACTACTTTCTTCAAAAGCGAATTAACACGCAAATATAGCAATTTTTTTCTAATTCCCACTACTTGTGGCTCAATTTCAACCAAATACGGAGACCGTTAACGGAGTTAAGCAGGTAGAAACTGTATTTTACAATATATACCGGTGCAAAAGACTGGTCTGACGTGATCCAGAGACCTATTGAGGTGATGTTTACGGCCATCCAGAAAATCCACTGCTCCATATAGGCTGTGGACATGAGAAGCTGGCCGATTATATTGCACACCAGAGGCACAACGTCCAGAAGAACCGCAACGCGGAGGAAACCCTCCGCCGCACTGCGGTCAAAGTGCAGCAGCACCACATACAGAATAACCGTAGCCGCTACGGTTATGCCAAACCATCCCCAGCGCATGGCCGGAGACAGGCGGCGCGCCTTTACCTGAGACTCCCCTTTGGCCCCACGCCGCTTCCACTGGACAAAACCTACAAACTGCATGGGCACAAAGTATACAAAGTGCAGCAGGGCGTTTCCAAGGCCGGACCCGCCGTTTTTCCAGTTTATCCAGCACGCCACGCCGTAGATGCTTACGTCCAGGAGGCCGAAGAGGAAAGTAATAATCCACCCGTTGGCAGAGCACACAGTTGCCAGCACGCCCATCAGGGACCCCAGGGCCGACATCAGCAGCAGCCATTCCCCGCCGGATGCTCCGCGGAGCTTTATACCGGTAACCAAAACCGTCACCACCGTCATCCCCACAAGGATGAAAGCGTTGAACCATTTATTGAACTGTTTGTCAGTCATCATTCAGATAATCATGTATTTTGATTGCAAGCTGGGCTCCCACCAGGGCCGACAGGTCCTCCAGCGGGGCTGAAGCAATACGCGCCACTGAGCCGTAGTGCATAAGCAGAAGCTGCTCTGTCTTCTCCCCCACTCCTTTTATCTCACGCAGTGCGCTTTGTATGGCAGCCTTTGAGCGCAAGTTGCGGTGGAAGGTTATACCAAAACGGTGAGCCTCGTCACGAATCCTCTGCAGCACCTTGAGCGCCTGGGAGTTGCGGTCTATGAAAAGCGGATACGGATCTCCAACCCTTATCACCTCCTCCATCCTCTTTGCCAGTCCTATGACAGTTACCCGGTCAAGAAGACCCAGCTCCGCCAGGGCCTGGTAGGCAAATTCCAGCTGACCCTTGCCGCCGTCAATTACTATAAGCTGCGGAATATCTTCAGGAGCCTCCGCCAGCATTCGTGAGTATCTGCGGTTCACAACCTCCTTCATGGAGGCAAAATCATTGGCACCCACAACCGTCTTGATCTTGAAACGGCGGTAGTCCTTCTTGCTGGGTTCTGCATCACGGAAGACAACGCAGGAAGCCACCGGGTTTGTACCCTGTATGTTTGAATTGTCAAAACACTCCATGTGCCGTGGCAGGACAGGCATCCCAAGCGCCTTCTGAAGTTCCTCCATAACGCTCATTCGCCACGCATCCGGGTCTGTATGCTCCTTCTGTTTGAGGGAATTGAAATGGAACTCCTTGGCATTCTTGACACTAAGCTCCAAAAGCGCAAGCTTGTCTCCTTTCACCGGAATTCTGAAAGACACTCCGGGAATATCCACATCCGGCAGGAAAGGCACTATGACCTCCTTTGAAAGCGCACCAAACTTATCCTCTATCTCTGCTATGAAGCTTGCCAGGAGAGTCTCCCGCGTCTCTTCAATCTGGCTCTTAAATCCAAGGTTAAGGGACTGGACTATGGCACCGGAGCGCACCCTCAGGAAGTTGCCATAGGCCTCCTGGGCATCAAAGACCATTGAGAAGACGTCCGCGTCTACATCGGCCGCCTGGGTTATTATGCTCTTGGCGTAGTGCTTTTCCAGGGAGCGGAGCTTGTCCTTGTACACCTGCGCCTGCTCAAAATCCAGACGCTCAGCAGCCGATGCCATCAGGGCCTTGTAATGCCTTATCACTTCACCGCCACGGCCGCTGAGGATGCGTACAATCTCCTCCACGCCGGCCTGGTACTCCTGGAGGGATATTTTCCCCACACAGGGTGCCTGACACTTGCCGATATGGAACTTGAGGCAGGGACGGTACTTCCCCCTCAGGATGGCGTCTGAACTGATTTTGAGGTTGCAGGTGCGGAGCTGCCAGGTCTCCTCAAAGAACTCCAGCAGGTTACGGGCGTGCATCACACTGCTGTACGGGCCAAAATAACGGTTTCCCTTTCCCTTCTCCACGCGTCTTGTGATGAATACCCTGGGGAAGTCTTCTCCCGTCACGCATATCCAGGGATAGGTCTTGGAATCCTTAAGGAGAATGTTGTACTTTGGCTTGTACTGCTTGATTAGGTTGTTCTCAAGGAGAAGGGCATCGGCCTCCGAGTCAACCACGGAGAACTGGGCGTCGGCAATCTTGCTTACCAGGATGCGGGTTTTGACATTGAGCCTTTCCGGTGGAACAAAATACTGCGCCACCCTCTTGTGGAGGTCCTTGGCCTTGCCTACATATATAACCTTTCCCTCGGCGTCGTAGTAACGGTACACGCCGGGGGAATGGGGAAACAATGCTATTTTCTCTTTGACTGTCATAGATTCTTCGCTTTGCTCAGAATGACAAGGAGGCACAGAATAACAAGGAGGCACAGAGTGACAAGGTCACCAAGTGTTGTCATCCTGAGGAACGAAGTGACGAAGGATCTATTCCTCCAAGGCTTTTTTGACGGCCTCACGGATGTCATCTCCGCGGAGGTTTCTCTTAAGGATGGTACCGTCAGGGCCGAAGAGAATGATATGGGGGATTCCCTGGATACCGTAGATTTCCGTTGGAACCTTCTGTGCGTTGATAATCTGGTTCCAGGAGATTTCCTCCTCCTTTGCGGCCTGGATGGTGTCCTCCGGACGATCCCATACGGCAACGCTCAGCATGTCAAACTTGTCTGAGTGGAACTCATCATATACGGCGCGGAGATTGGGCATTTCCCTTCTGCAGGGGCCGCACCATGAGGCCCAGAAATCCACAAGGACGTACTTTCCCTTGCCAACATAGTCTGACAGCTTTACTCCGTCCACCTCAAAGTCCTTGAACATCTGACCCTCTGCAGTGCCTGAAGATGCTTCAAGGGAGCTGATCATATTCTGGACACGGGGATCCTCCTTGAATACAGGATCCAGGCCGTTGAGGATTTCCAGCATCTCTTTCTCATCCTCAAGTTCCAGGGATGTTGCAGCAAGGAGTGAAATCACATTGCCCTTGTTGGCCTTGACGGCCTTTTTCATGTAGTCATTGTACTCCTCAAGGGCCTCTTCCAAAACCTCATTCTGCTCTTCAGGGGTCAGGCCTTCCATCTTCTGGGAAAAGTCCTCCATGAAATCCCTGTTCCAGTCCAGATAGTCCTGGAGCTTTGCATTCACGCCACCCTTTGATACGGCCTCTCCTTCCTCAAAATCAATGGTAATAGAGCCGCCGTCGCTCACAAACATAATCTGCTTTCCGTCTCCCATGGCATAGGCAAGAGCCTTAACGTCCGTGGGGACCTCAAGGCTGAAACTGCCGTCCACAACCGCAACCGTAGTGTCCAGCTGGCTGCCTACGATAATCTCAACATTCTCCGCAGCACTGTCCGGAGCCATTTTGCCGGTGAGGGTTGTTGTGGCTTTAGGGCCGCATGAGGCCGCCATCACGGCAGCCGCAGCAATAATCAGGTACTTTTTCATATTTATCTATATAATTTTCACAAAAATAATAAAAAAGGGCGGTTGACACAATGCCCACCGCCCTGAAATAAAATAGCTTAAGCTTAGCGACGTTCTCCGCGTCCGCCTTCACGGCGACCGCCACGGCCGCCACGGCCGCCACGCTCACCACGCTCACCGCGTCCGCCTTCACGACGGCCTGCGCCGGGTGCTGCAGAGTTGGCTGCGTAGCCTGCGTTAGGAGAGAGGTCCTGCTTGCCGTACTTCTCACCGTTGCAGATCCACACCTTGATACCCATGGTACCCATCTGGGTGTTTGCTACTGCAAGAGCGTAGTCAATATCGGCACGGAAGGTGTGGAGCGGAGTCCTGCCTTCCTTGAACATCTCTGAACGTGCAATCTCGGCGCCGCCTACACGGCCGCTGATCTGAACCTTGATACCCTCTGCACCTACGCGCATTGCGGTGGCGATAGCCATCTTGATGGCGCGGCGATAGGATACACGGCCCTCGATCTGGCGGGCAATGCTGTCTGCTACGATTGTAGCGTCAACCTCAGGGCGCTTTACCTCGAAGATGTTGATCTGAACATCCTTTGAGGTAACCTTCTTGAGTTCTTCCTTGAGCTTGTCAACCTCCTGGCCGCCCTTGCCGATGATCACACCGGGACGTGCAGCGTGGATGGTGACAGTGATGAGCTTAAGGGTGCGCTCAATGATGATGCGTGAGAGGCTGGCCTTTGCAAGACGGCTTCCCAGATACTTGCGGATCTCGTAGTCTTCGGCGATCTTTTCTGCGTAATTTCCGCCTACCCAGTTGGAGTCCCAACCACGGGTGATACCGATACGGTTGCTGATAGGATTAGTTTTCTGACCCATAGTTTATTCCTCCACTGCTTTTTTGACGTCAAGTACGATGGTAACGTGGTTGGAACGCTTGCGGATGCGTCCGGCACGGCCCTGAGGGCAGGGACGGATGCGCTTGAGGGTGCGACCCTCGTCCACCATGATGGTTTTTACAATCACGTTGCCTGCCTCAAGCTCCTTGGTCTGCTCAGGGTTCTTTGCTTCCCAGTTTGCGATGGCGCTCTTGAGGAGTTTCTCCAGGTATGCAGAAGCGTCCCTCTTGGAATAGTGCAGAAGATCCAGGGCGTGGTTTACTTCCACTCCACGGATGGTATCTGCCACCAGACGCATCTTCTGCGGGGAGGTAGGAACATCGTTAAGTTTTGCTATAGCGGTTTGCTTCTTGGTCTCTTTCAGGCGCTCGGCCATCAGTCTTTTTCTCTTTCCCATAATGTCAATCCTTTAAACATTATTTCTTATTGTTGCCTGCGTGGCCGCGGAAAGTGCGGGTGGGAGCAAACTCGCCCAGCTTGTGACCTACCATGTTTTCAGTAACATAAACGGGAATAAACTTATTGCCGTTGTGAACTGCGATGGTGTGGCCCACAAAGTCAGGGGAAATCATGCTGGCACGGGACCAAGTCTTGACAACCTCTTTCTTTTTGCTGCCGTCATTCATAGCGAGAATCCTGTTCTCAAGAGCTTCCTGAATGTACGGTCCTTTTTTAAGTGAACGACTCATAATCTGTTAGTTTATTCCGTTATTTCTTACGTCTTTCAATGATGAACTTGTTGGACACAGCCTTCGGGTTGCGGGTCT
>Ga0310786_10000740_pt1 | contig 52302 bp, 45 predicted proteins | sample AusTroGonzalo_MG_FD_203881 | JGI IMG/M metagenome (GOLD analysis project Ga0310786, IMG submission 203881) | Bovine rumen microbial communities from tropical cattle in Woodstock, Queensland, Australia - Gonzalo_03 (v2) (version 2) | ecosystem: Host-associated > Mammals > Digestive system >...
GGGCTTGCTGCTTATGATTCCGAACATGTACAAGATTTCAGGCGAATTGCTCCCTGGTGTTTTCCATGTTTCGGCTCGTGCTTTGGCAGCTCAGGCTTTGTCAATCTTCGGCGACCATGCCGACGTAATGAGCGCACGCCAGACTGGTTTCGCAATGCTTGCAACCAGCTCGGTACAGGAAATCATGGACCTCGCTCCAGTTGCTCACCTTGCAGCTATCGAGGGTCGCGTTCCTTTCCTCCACTTCTTCGACGGATTCCGTACATCTCACGAAATCCAGAAGGTAGAAGCAGCTGATATGGAAAAACTCCGCAAGCTCGTCAACTACAAGGCTTTGAAGGAATATCGCGACAGAGCTCTCAACCCAGAACATCCTGTAACCCGCGGTACTGCTCAGAACCCCGACATCTACTTCCAGACAAGAGAATTGCAGAACAAGTACTACGATGCTCTTCCTGACATTGTAGCTAAATACATGAAGCAGTTGAGCAAGATCACAGGTCGTGAATACGCTCCTTTCGTTTACTACGGTGCAAAAGACGCTACCGACATCATCATCGCTATGGGTTCGGTTAACGATGTTATCAAGACCGTTATCGACAAGGAAAACAAGAACGGCAAGAAGCTCGGTCTCGTTACAGTTCACCTGTATCGTCCATTCTCAACCAAGTACTTGATGGCAATTATGCCTAAGACCGTTAAGAGAATCTGCGTTCTCGACAGAACAAAGGAACCAGGTGCAAACGGCGATCCTCTGTACCTCGATGTTGTTGAAGCATTCAAGGACAGCGCAAAGAAACCGATGATTATCGGCGGACGTTACGGTTTGTCATCAAAGGACACAACTCCTGCTCAGATTCTTGCAGTTTACAAGAACCTCGCTTCAGACAAGCCAATGAACCAGTTCACAGTTGGTATCAAGGACGATGTTACCCACAGGTCACTCAAGGTTGGTAAGGAAATCTCTATCCTTCCTAAGGGCACATTCGAAGCTAAGTTCTACGGACTTGGTGCAGATGGTACTGTAGGTGCTAACAAGAACTCAATCAAGATAATCGGTGACAACACCAACAAGTACAGCCAGGCATACTTCGACTACGACTCGAAGAAATCGGGCGGCTACACCTGCTCGCACCTTCGTTTCGGCGACCAGCCTATACTTGCTCCGTATCTTGTAGGTACTCCTGATTTCGTAGCAGTTCACGTTCCTTCATACCTCCGCAAGTACGACTGCTTACGCGGATTGAAGAAGAACGGTACATTCCTCTACAACTCACCGTGGAGCGTTGAAGAGACAAAGAAGCATCTTCCTGACTATGTTAAGAAGTACTTGGCTCTCAACAATATCAACATGTACATCATCGACGCTACTAAGATTGCAATGGAAATAGGTCTTGGCAACAGAACCAACACCATCCTCCAGAGCGCATTCTTCAAGATTTCGGGCGTTATTCCGTACGACCTCGCTGTTGAGCAGATGAAGAAGTTCATCGTTAAGTCGTACGGCAAGAAGGGAGAAGACATTGTAAACAAGAACTATGCAGCTGTTGACCGCGGTGGAGAAATCCAGAAGGTTGAAATTCCAGCTAAGTGGGCTGACCTCAACTGCACAACCGAGTTCACATTCGAACACAACGACGATGATCCTGAATTCATCAACAAGGTTATGCGTCCTATGGTTGCACAGTGCGGCAACGACCTGCCTGTAAGCGCATTCAAGGACATTATCGACGGTACTTTCCCAGCAGGTACTACAGCATACGAAAAGCGTGGTGTTGCTACTTTGGTTCCAGAATGGGACAACACAAAGTGTATCCAGTGCAACCAGTGCTCGCTCGTATGTCCTCACGCTGCAATACGTCCGGTTGTAATGACCGATGCAGAACTCAAGAAGGCTCCTAAGTCGATGAAGACTGCCGACATCAAGGTTCCGAAGGAATTTGCAGGTATGCATTTCCGTATGCAGGTTTCGGCTATGGACTGCACAGGCTGCGGTAACTGCGCCGACGTATGTCCTGCTAAGGAAAAGGCATTGGTTATGAAGCCTTTCGAAAGCCAGCTTGGTGAAGTTGACAACTGGAACTACAGCCAGAAGAAGGTTACCTACAAGGACAACCTCATCGACAAGTACGCAAATGTTAAGAACAGCCAGTTCGCACAGCCGTTGTTCGAGTTCTCGGGAGCTTGCGCAGGCTGCGGTGAAACTCCTTATATCAAGACTATCACCCAGTTGTTCGGCGAAAGAATGCTCGTTGCAAATGCAACAGGTTGCTCGTCAATCTATGGTGGTTCGGCTCCTGCAACTCCATACTGCAAGAACTACCGTACTGGCAAGGGTGTTGCTTGGGCAAACAGCTTGTTCGAAGACAACGCTGAATTTGGCCTCGGTATGGCAACAGCAACCCGCCAGATGCGTGACCGCGTTGAACGCATCATGCGCGAAGCTATCGCTGAATGCGATTGCTGCAGCAAGGAACTCAAGGCTATGTTCCAGGAATGGATCGACAACCGCGAATGTGGTATCAAGACTGCTGAATTGGCAGACAAGATCGTTGCTGCATGCGAAAAGTGCGGTTGCGACTACTGCAAGCAGATTGTTGACCTCAAGGATCACCTTGTAAAGAAATCGCAGTGGATATTCGGTGGCGACGGCTGGGCATACGATATAGGTTTCGGCGGTCTCGACCATGTATTGGCAAGCGGCGAAGACGTTAACGTTCTCGTTCTCGATACCGAAGTTTACTCGAACACCGGTGGACAGTCATCGAAGGCCACTCCAGCAGGTGCAGTTGCTAAGTTTGCTGCATCGGGCAAGAAGGTTCGCAAGAAAGACCTCGGTATGATTGCAAAGAGCTACGGTTATGTTTATGTTGCACAGGTTGCAATGGGTGCAAGCCAGGCTCAGTACTTCAAGGCAATCAAGGAAGCTGAAGCATATCACGGACCATCATTGGTAATCTGCTACGCTCCATGTATCAACCACGGTATCAAGGTTGGTATGGGTCGCACACAGCACGAAGAAAAGCTTGCTGTTGACTGCGGTTACTGGCACTTGTGGCGTTTCAACCCTGCTGAGGAAGAAGCCGGACAGAACGGATTCCACCTCGACAGCAAGGAACCGGATTGGAGCAAGTTCCAGGACTTCATCATGGGCGAAGTTCGTTACAACTCGCTTCTCAAGACCTTCCCGGAAGAAGCTAAGGAATTGTTCGCTAAGACCGAGCAGTTTGCAAAGCTGAGATACGAAGGATATAAGAGATTGAGCGAAGGAAAATAATTGAAAAAAAACGAAGATGCGAGTAATCGCATCTTCTTAATCAATTAAATATCAAGCGCATTATTCAAACAATAATGCGCTTTTTCATTTTCAAATGCCATAGATTAGTAATTAAGTATTTAAAATACTTAGATTTTTTTGCTCAATTAAAAATATATGTCTATATTTGCGCCATTGAAATAAATCACATTTTTTGAATGGTCAAATTAAAAGACATAGCAGAAATTCGCACTGGTATATTCCTAAAAAGTTCGCCCACCGGCACTATTGCATACATACAAATAAAAGATCTTTTGCTTGATTCTCCTGAAAAAACCGCAGCCCTTGTTGAATACAAGCCAAAAATGGAAATCAATATGCTAAAAAAAGGCGACCTGTTGTTTGCTGGGAAAGGAACCACATACCTCTGCACCATTTTCAACCTCGAAATGCAAGCAGTTGCTTCCACTACCTTATATATAATAAGACTAAATAGCAGTGTTGTTTCTCCTGAATTTCTATGCTGGTACATTAACCATCCTAAAGTTGTAACCGAAATAAAAGCATCGCAGATTGGCAGTTCGACCCCACTTATTCTAAAATCCACATTGGAAAATTTTGAAATCCCAACGCCTAGCCAAGCGAGGCAGAAACAAATGATAGAAATATCCAATCTTTTGGAAAGGGAGTCACACCTGCAACAAACTATTATTGAAAAGCGCAACCAAATAGTAAATCAAATATTAATCAACGAATTAAACAAATAAATATATGCAAAACAACAAAATCACCCAAGAGGACATCAACCGCACAGTATGGAAAGCATGCGACACTTTCCGTGGCGTAATAGATCCAAGCCAATACAAGGACTACATACTTACAATGCTGTTTCTAAAATATGTCAGCGATGTATATAAATCGAAACTGAACGATTACCTTGTCAAATATGAAGGTGATGCCGAGCGCGCCGAAAGAGCAATGCGTCACGAGCGCTTTGTAGTGCCGCCCAAAAGTTCGTTCGACTATTTGTACGAACACCGCAACGCCACCAACATCGGTGAACTTATAGACGAGGCACTGGCCGACCTTGAAGACGCCAACCGCGAAAAGATGAGCAGCGAAGACGGCAGCAGTATTTTCCGCAACATCAGTTTTAACAGCGCCAATCTGGGTGAAACAAAGGAGAAAAATGCCCGATTGAGAAATCTGCTGCAGGACTTTTGCAATGTGGATTTGGACGAGTCGCATCTTGAAAACAACGACATCATCGGAGATGCATATATGTATCTTGTTTCCACATTTGCAGGGGAAGCCGGCAAGAAAGCAGGTGATTTCTTCACGCCGGCAGAAGTTTCCACCCTATTGGCAAAACTGACAAAAAGCAAGCCCGGCGCTCGTATCTGCGATGTAACCTGCGGCTCGGGTTCGTTGCTGATAAAGGCAGGAAAAGAGGTAGGCAACAACAACTTTTCGCTGTACGGACAGGAAGTTAACGGAAGCACTTGGGCGCTGGCAATGATGAATATGTTTCTCCACGGATTCGACAACGCTATAATCCGTTGGGGCGACACCTTGCGCAATCCGAAACTGAAAAACAACGACAAGTTGATGAAATTTGACACCGTTGTAGCAAATCCGCCTTTCTCGCTCGACAAATGGGGAGCCGAAGAGGCAGCAAGCGACCCTTACAACCGTTTCTGGCGTGGCATTCCTCCAAAGAGCAAAGGCGACTGGGCATTCATCAGCCACATGCTTGAGGTTGCCGATGACAATTCGGGAAAAGTTGGTGTCATCATTCCTCACGGAGTGCTTTTCCGTGGCGGAAGCGAAGGCAAAATTCGCCAGTACATCCTCGAAAACGAGCACACGCTTGAAGCAGTAATAGGTTTGCCAGCCAACCTGTTCTACGGCACCGGCATTCCTGCCGCCATCGCCATCTTCCGCAAAGGACGCAACTCGGAGAATGTGCTTTTCATAGATGCCAGCCGTGAATTTGAGAACGGCAAGAACCAAAACAAGTTACGCCCACAGGATATTGAACATATTGTAGGCACTTACCGCAAATTTGTTGAAGGGGAATTGAAACCAGGCGTTGCAGAAGACAAATACGCTTTTGTTGCCACTCCCGACGACATCCGCGAAAACGATTTCAACCTCAACATACCGCGCTATGTTGACACCTACGAGGAAGAAGCCGAAATCGACATTCCAGCCGTTAAGGCAGAAATCGAACAATTGGAAACCGAACTGACGGAGGTGCAAGGAAAAATGAAGGAATATTTGAAGGAATTGGGATATTAATACGAAAAAATAGGCACATAACAGACTATGAACAAGATAGATACATTATACAATGAATGGTTGGCACTTAAGCCGGCAAAAGAAGAGTTGCAACAACGGCTCGACCAGAAGTTTATGCTGGAATTCAACTACAATTCCAACCACATTGAGGGCAATACGCTCACATACGGACAAACAGAACTGCTGCTATTGTTCGGTCGCGTGGTGGGAGAAGCCAAGATGAAGGATTTGGAAGAGATGAAAGCACACAATGTTTGCCTGAAGATGACAATTTCGGAAGCAGGAGAAAAAGACAGACCACTTACCGAATCGTTCATCCGCATCTTGCATCAGACAATGCTACGCGAGGACTACACCGTATATCGCCAGTTGCCAGGTGGAGTGACCACCAGTTATGTGGTTCACGCTGGCTGTTACAAGACTCGCCCCAACTCTGTCATCACTCCTACAGGCGAGAGGTTTGAATATGCATCACCAGAGGAAACGCCAGCATTGATGACCGACCTTGTAAAGTGGTACAACAAAGCCGAAGCGGAAGGGAAACTCACAACTGTTGAACTTGCAGCATTGTTCCACTACCGTTATATCCGCATCCACCCGTTCGAGGACGGCAACGGACGTATTGCACGCCTACTGATGAACTTCATACTTTTGCGACACGGATACCCTATGATTGTCATCCGCAGCAAAAAAAAGAAAGCATACTTGGATGCCTTAGGCAAAGCAGATAAAAATGTCGGCACAATTCCTTCCGATGGTGCCAATGCCACTTTGGAACAAGCACAAGACTTTGTAAACTATATCACCAAACAGGTAGAACAAACTTTGGAAGACGATATGAATTTCCTGCAGGAAAAGGAAGATGCAGTTTGGTGGTTCGATGGCGAGTTCGTGACATTTAAGAATGAGACGACAATAAAACTCATCAAACTATTAATCGGCAATCCAAGCATTACCATACCAGAAATGGCCAAAGAATTATCCATTAACGCATCAGCTATTCAAAAACAACTCAAAGACTTACAAGATAAAGGCTATATGGAACGTTCTGGTGCCAACAAAAAAGCACAACGTAAAATACTTCTCGTATCTACCACCCCAAAAGGTGGTAGATAAAAATTAGGTGGTATATAAATATCAACCACCATTTTTAGTAGTAGATAATTTTTTAGTAGTAGATAAACAATACATATAAACACAACCATATAGGGTTATGAATAAAATTTTGGTTATAAAAAGAAGCGTTCTTCCTATTCAAGCGGTACAGTTGAATAGGAACACGACACATCATCCCACCAAAATAAATTTGATAAAAATAAAAAAGGGAATGAGAGATGATAACCAATTTATTGAAAACGGTCCCGAAGCCCCTATTTATACGGAAGAAGTGGGTGGAATGTCGGTGTATATTAACTTATAAAAAAAGAAAATGATAGAAAGTATTAATACATTTTTTTCAGATTACAGTTGGACGATGGCTTTAATTCACATGGCTATTGCTATTTTCATATTCTTCCTTATCAATTGGATGGGATCGAAATCTGTTTCAATTGGTTATATGCAAATATCAATTGATATGGAAGAAGAATCTTCCCCTGCTTTTAATTTCATGTTTAAAGCAATCGCACCTGTAATAATAATGATCTTATTTGTTGCTTTAGCGCAAGCTATGCATTTCGATTCTTATATTGTCCATTGTTATTTAATAGTAGTTTATTACTGGCTAATTAAAATCTGTGTAGTGATGCTATATGGAAGGGGCTCATTAACTAATTGGACAGTTCAAATTTTTTATTGGATATCGTCCATAGGCTTATCTATTTACGTATATAAACTCATTGATGAAGTTGACAAGATATTACCAAATCCTGCATCATTACGTGATGAAATATGGATCTTGATTATTTTGTTCTTATACAGTACGTTCAATAAAGTGACATTTGGTAGAACCGGAACTCTAAAAAGAAAAGAAAAGTATCTTAATAAAACATATACACATTTGAAATCCAAATATGATAAGACCATTTCAGAAGAGTGCAGTAACTACTTTTTTATACAAGTGGTTTATGCAATCATGATATACGAAAACTTTAACAGGCCCAAGATTGTCAGATGGATTGAGAATATTCATTTTTGGATAACAAAGAAGCCTCATACACTTGGAATAATGCAAGTTACATCTTCAAAATGGATTAATGACGAACAGTCTATATCGTTAGCTATAAATAAAATAATATCGGATTGTGATAGTATCATACAAGAGTTTGCAAAAAACAATGTAAGTTTCAGCTTGAATACAATTGTTGAAACGATTGCGGGTAAATATAATAAGGATGATGACTATGTATATGAAGTGAGACAAATCTTTTCCGCCATCTCTGATACCGAAAAAGCATCTAACTCATTCTGTAAAATATATGAACATCTGAACTTAAAATACGACAACTGCAACCAATACAATCCTTTTTCATTCAATAATTAGCATAAATAATATCATGACAAACAATAACCAACATATCCCCTCCGGCTACAAGCCCTCCCCCCTCGGTCTTATTCCCGAAGATTGGGAAGTGAAGAGGCTTGGAGAAATAGGTAATTTTTCAAAAGGGAACGGTGTCCCCAAAGATAAAATCATTTCGAAAGGATACCCATGCTTAACGTATGGAGACTTATATACTAAGTATGATTTTGTAATCAAAAACATTAAGTCTTTCATTGATGAAGAAACATCAAAAGAAAGCAAAGAAATCAACGCAGGAGACATTTGTTTTGCAGGATCTGGAGAAACGCCAGAAGATATTGGCAAATGCGCAGCATATCTTGAGAATTATCCAGCATACGCAGGTGGCGACATTGTGATACTATCACCTAATAACAACATAAATAGTTTATGGTTGTCGTACCTTCTCAATTCAGATATTGGAGGTAAACAACGTTATAAATTTGCGCAAGGTTTTTCTATTGTTCATATCTATCCTGACAATCTTAAGCAAATACAAATTCCCGTCCCCCCTCTCCCCGAGCAGCAACGCATTGTTTCCGTCCTTTCCCTTTGGGACACCGCCATATCCAAGCAGACCGCCCTTATAGAGAAACTCACCCTGCGCAAACGTGGCCTTATGCAGCAACTGCTCACAGGAAAGAAGAGGCTGAGAGGGTTTGAAGATTGTAAATTCCAGTCAATGCCATTTGATAGAATTGCTAAAACAATAAATGTCAAGCCTTTTCAAATTAACAAGTCAGATTACCAAGATTATGGTGGTACACCAGTAGTTGACCAAGGGCAATCATTTATAGCAGCATATACGGACACAAAATATATCTTCACAGACATTCCTTTCGTGTTGTTTGGAGACCATACAAGAATTGTCAAGTGGATTGATTTTCCATGTGTTATTGGAGCAGATGGAGTTCAAGCCATTAAATCAAAAGGTGAAATGGACATTAAATACCTGTATTATCTGTTATCTAACACCGAATTACCGAATTTGGGTTATAGTAGACACATGAGCATCCTTAAAGAAAAGGTGTTTAATGTTCCTACAGAAATAAAAATACAACAAGCAATAGCAAAATGCCTAACATCAGCCGACAAAGAAATAGAAATGGCAAACAAGAAGTTGGCAAGGTTGCAGGAAGAGAAGAAGGGGCTGATGCAAGTGCTGTTGACGGGGAAAAGGAGGGTGAAATAATGAATATCAAAACACTAATAGAAAGCATTATTATGGATTTGACAAGTAATGAATCAATATCCACCATTATGCTAAAAGCACAAGCAATTGCATTTTATATAAAAGACGAGGCTTTTTCCAACTGGATAAAATTAGAGCAAAATGGTTATTCAAATAAAAATGACATACCCGAATATCGCAAAAAGGCATGCGCTGTAAAAGTTGATCTATCTCTTCACCATCAAGCGAGAATCTTGTATGGATTAGACTTTCCTGCAGATGCCATTCAAGACGATTTTGTCAAAAATTATCTGAGTTACATATATTTCAACAATCCTATTTCTGATCTTGAACAATATTGTAATAATCCAGGGAATGGGGTCATATCAGAAGATGTTATAGTTAGGGCATTCCCTTATATAAACAAGCATTATCCCAAGGGAAACATTGAGGGAGCACACAAAATAGCAGATATATCATCGGTTAAATCAATAATTGACATCGTAAAATCAAAACTACTTGAATTCTTTTTAAATTTTGAAGAACAAATTGACTTAAATATAAATTTTGATGTTATGGCAAACAAAGAAAAAATTAAGAATATTTATAATCAAACCATAAATGCTGGTGTGGTTAACAATGGAAATGGCAATATTACAATAAGCCAAAGTGAAATAATTGGCGGAAATGAAAATGTCACAATTACAAAATCAGACAAAAATAATTTGGAGGAAATCATTAGCGAAATTGAAAACATCAATGCAAGATATAACAATACTGACATTGCAAATGAAATTGAAGAAATAAAAGTTGAACTTCAAAAAAGCCAACAAAATCCACGATTTATCAAACGTGCATTCAATGCCATAAAAGGAGTTGCTGTAGGAATTGCAGCAAATGAATTGACTCTTATAGTTGATAAAGGATTAGAATTGATTAGAAACATTTTTTAGATACAAATTGATGTGTGTAATGTTGACGGAAGGAGAATGAAATGAATATAAAATTAAAAAAAAATATCAACTGCATTAACATGGCATTATATCTAATGCTACTTCTATGCATCTGGGCAATATTAGCCATACAATTAAAAATACCACATTTGACAATTAATGTGGCTTGGAGCCAAGAAAGATGCAACAATTTAAATCTATTATATATTAACTTATCTTACAGTTTCTTAGCTGGTTACATTTTTTACTTGCTCACCATTAGTTTCCCCAAAAAGATTGAGAAAAAACGATTAAAACCTATAATAAAACAAAAAGTTCTTGGAATATGGAAAGGATTATGGAATATTATGTTAGAATTCTCAAGAGATGTGGATGTTAAAAATTATATGGAAACAGAAAACGCCAGTAAGGTTCTAATGTCAAAAAAATGGAGTGATAACATACCAATGTTCCAAAATTTATATAATGCAAAAATAAGCTACATCGCTTTTATTAGTCTAGAAGGAGAAACTATACGAAACAACATAACCAATTTCATCCAATCCTATCAATCCTATATTTCAGCAGAACAAATATGCCTATTGGAGGAACTCTACAATATGCCAATATTTAATCAGGCAAACCAACTCAGTAGAATGCAGATTTTAATAGAAGACGAAAATGCGATAAAATCTCTTGCAAACATGATGATAGAAGCTTTAGAAAAAATGACAGAGATAGAAAACAGTTTTTCAATTAAAATAAACTAATGGTATTCAATAACGAACAAAACAATATTCCACTACCGACAAACATAGAATCGCAAAAGCAATGACATCAAGCAACTATAATCCAGAAATCCACCATCGGCGCAGCATAAGGCTTAAAGGATACGACTATTCGTCGCAAGGAGCTTACTTTGTAACGCTATGCGTACAGAACAGGAAAAATCTTTTCGGAAGCATCGATAATGGAATACTAAATCTAAACGAGGCCGGGAATATGATCCTTAAATGGTATCGCGAACTTGAAAATAAATTTCCAGCCTTGAAGTGCGAAGAAGTAATCGTTATGCCAAACCACTTTCATTGCATCTGGCATATCACCGCACAAGATGCCGAAACCAATATCCCAACCATAGCACAATGGTTCAAGACAATGACCACCAACGAATATATCCACGGAGTAAAAGAAAAAGGATGGCCACCATTCGACAAACGACTATGGCAACGCAACTACTACGAACATATCATACGCGACGAACAAGCATACGAAAACATCCGCAACTATATCAAAACCAACCCCGAGCACAGCAGTACGGACAGACCTGCGTGTCTGTCCGAATCTGCAAGCAAATCCGAATCTAGCGAAGCCAACGAATATATATCGGGTGGACACGCAGGTCCACCCCGACAACGACTTGACGAAAAAAATAAATAAGATATGACCCTAATCTCATTCAAAGAAAACGACATCAGCCAGAAGCCAGCGCTGGAACTTTTACAAAAGCTTGGCTTCCAATACATCTCGCCAGAGGAGGCAATGGAAATGCGCGACGGCAAGACTTCCAACGTACTGCTAGAAGATGTACTGCGACAGCAACTGCGCAAACTTAACTCCATACGCATAGGTAGCCGCAGCGAGGAACGCTTTTCGGAACAGAACATCGAAAACGGAGTGATTGCACTTCGCAACATCCCTATGGATGACGGATACTTAAGCGCAAACGAGAGCGTATATAACATTCTCACACTCGGCAAGGCCTTCGAGCAAAGCATCGACGGCGACAAGAAAAGTTACACTATGCGCTACATCGACTGGCAGAATCCCGAAAACAATGTCTATCACGTTACCGAGGAATTCGCAGTAGCACGAACTGGCTCTACCGACACATATCGTCCCGACATTGTTCTGTTTGTCAACGGCATACCGCTGGTAGTCATCGAATGCAAACGCCCCGACATAAAGGGCGCCGAAGAACAAGCCATATCACAGCACCTGCGCAACCAGAAAGAGGACGGAATAAGAAACCTTTATGTTTATAGCGCAATTCTTCTAGCAATAGGCAATAGTTTCGGTGCATACGGAACAACTGCAACTGCCGCCCAGTTCTGGTGCAAATGGCACGAATTGTTCATCAACAACGACGCCGACATATCATACCACAAACTGCTGTTCGAAATCATAAACTCCAACGCAAAAAAAGTGCGTGAAATAACCATGCAGGACGAATACATTTACAATCTTTGCCGTCCCGAACGCCTGCTGGAACTCATATACCATTTCACAATTTACGATGCAGGCGTGAAGAAACTTGCCCGCTACCAGCAATATTTCACAGTAAACCAAACCTTGGAGCGAGTAAAGACCTTCGAATCCGGACATCGCAACGGCGGCGTGGTATGGCATACACAAGGCAGCGGAAAATCGCTCACAATGGTAATGCTTGCACAAAAGATTGCTCTTGAAATCCCCAATCCGCGCATAGTATTGGTAACCGACCGCACCGACCTGGACAGCCAGATAACCAAAACTTTCCGTAAATGCGGAAAGGTTGTCGAGAACGCCAACACAGGCACCCGACTTGTAGAACTGCTTGAGGACGACACCGATGCAGTAATTACAACCGTAATAAACAAGTTTGCTACAGCAATAAAGAAAATCAAGCATCCTCTCACCGACCCTAATACCTTCATCCTGATAGACGAAGCACACCGGTCACAATACAAGGAACTTGCAATACAAATGAACCGCGTGCTCCCCAATGCCTGCAAAATCGCCTTTACGGGCACGCCACTGATGAAGAAGGAAAAGAATACCGCCCGCACTTTCGGTGGAATCATAAAGCCGGTTTACACCGTCAAGCAGGCCGTAGAAGACAAGGCAGTTGTTCCACTGCTCTACGAAGGGCGAATTGTACCGCAGTCGGTAAGCGAAGGACCTATCGACAGTTTCTTCGACCGCGTGTGCGAGGATTTGACAGAATATCAGTCTGTTGACCTGAAGAAAAAGTTTTCGCGCACCGACATTCTCAACCAGACCGAACAGCGTATATTTTCCATTGCCATCGACATATCAAAGCACTATGCCGACAATTGGAAAAATACAGGATTCAAGGCGATGCTCGTCACACCTAAGAAAAAAGTAGCCATCCTATACAAAAAATACCTGGATGAAATAGGAAAAGTTACTTCCGAAGTGCTAATCACTGCCCCCGACGACCGCGAAGGCGAGGAAATGGCATACGGCGAAACCGCCCACGAAGTCAAGGAATTCTGGAAACGAATGATGGACGAACACGGAACACCGCAAAAGTATCAGGAGAACCTTATTTCAAGATTCCAAAAGCAGGATAATCCTGAAATTATGATAGTAGTTGACAAACTTCTAACAGGATTCGATGAGCCAAAGGTCACTGTAATGTACCTAGACCGACACCTTGCCGGTCACACATTGCTACAAGCCGTTGCCCGCGTTAACCGCACCTGCGAAGGCAAAGACTACGGATACATAATCGATTACTATGGCGTTCTGCAGAACTTAAGCAACGCTATCGACCTATATTCCGAATATGATGAAGACGAGGCAAAGGCATTTACCGATACACTTGTACCTGTTGGCGACAAGATTGCTGAACTTCCGCAACGACATTCAGACCTTTGGGATATGTTCAAGGGAATTCCAAACAAACGCGACTTGGAGGCATACGCGCAATCGCTTCGCCTTGAAGACCGCCGCCACGAATTCTACGACAGACTTTCCGCATTCTCGTCCACGCTTCAGTTGGCACTTTCAACAATGGAATTTCACGAGCAGACCGATGAGAAAAAGATAAAACTATACAAGGACGACCTGAATATGTTCTGCAAACTGCGAAACGCTGTCCAATTGCGCTATTCCGACACTATTGACTACAAGAAATACGAAGCAAGGATTGAAAAACTAATCAATCACCACGTCGAAAGCGACACGGTAAAAGTCATAACGAATTTGGTAAACATATTCGACAAGGAAGATTTTCAGAAAGAAGTGGACAATATAATTGGAACAGCAGCAAAAGCCGACACCATAGCCACCCGAACATCAAAGTACATCACCGAGAACATGGATTCCGACCCTGCATTCTACAAAAAATTCTCACAACTCATCAAGGAGGCAATCGAAGCATACGAGCAGGGACGCATAAGCGATAACGAATACCTTGAAAAGATGATGCAGTACAAGGAGGATGTTCTCAACCACACCGACAGCGAACTGCCAGCAGAACTTGAACACAATAACACAGCCAAAGCATATTTCGGCATTGCATTGGAAAACTACAAGCGATTATTCCCCGAAATGCCAATCAGGGACATGGCACTTGAAACCGCCAAGGCTTTCGACAACATTATTCAAAAAACTGTTATCGTTGACGGTTCTGTATTGGTTGACTGGCAGACAAAGGGCGACACTATTGGCAAAATGAAAATCGAACTTGAAGACGACCTAATAGACAACATCAAGAGGAAATACAACCTTGCCTTCTCCTTTGACGATATGGATGTGATTATTGATGGTTGCGTAGATGTGGCAAAGATATGGATAAAGTAACCACCGACAGCATAACATACGGTTCAACTGTTATTGAATACAGCATTGAATACGCGCAACGAAAAACTCTCGGAATCCTAGTGAATCCGGATGGTTCTGTAATATTGAAAGTTCCGTATGATGCCACATTGGAGAAAGTCAGGGAGAAAGTCCACAAGAGAGCCGCTTGGATTCTAAAGCAGCAACGCCATTTTGAGTCGTTTGGCATCCCAATGGCAGAACGCAGATATGTCAATGGAGAGTCACATCTATATCTTGGAAGACAATATATGTTACGGATAAAATGTTCCGACAAGAATGCCGTACATTACCAGAACAATATCATTGAAATAGAATGCAAGACGAAAGAAGATGCAAGAACTATTATGCAAAAATGGTATCGCTGTAGGGCAGAAATAAAATTTGCAGAATATGCAAAACCAATCATTGAGAAATTCTCCGCATACGATGCTAAACTCGAAAATCTAAAAATCCGAAGGATGGAAAAACGCTGGGGCTTCTGCACAACAAATGGCACAATCTATCTGAATCCAAGACTTATTTGCGCACCTAGAGGCTGCATCGAATATGTTATAACACACGAAATGTGCCATCTTGTACACAGAAACCACACCAAGGAATTCTACTCGCTTCTGTCAAAGGAAATGCCCCATTGGGAACGCTGGAAAGAAAAATTGGAACGAATGATGAGATAGATTAATCACCAAAAAGGACTGCCAAGAAATTTTTTGCTAGTCCTTTTCCATTTCATTTATAATCCTTTACAATCCCAACCTTATTCTGAAATCGCTCAAAATGTTCATGTAGTTGATAAATGCCTCGTAGGGCGAGCTATACGGATTGAAGTACTTGTGGACATCACCATCGGAGAACCACTTGGTACACATATAGTAGAAATGGTCGCTCGTCTGCAAGTAGAGCCAGTCGCGCCACAGTTCGGGGTCGTCGAGTTCCTTCACGCGTTCAAAAAGTTTATACAGGTTCTCGAAAGCCTCGTTCTGCAGTTCGTTTCCTAGCCATGCCGTAAGGTCGCGCTCCTCATCCGCCCACGAAATAGAATACGGAACATTAAGCACACCAACTGGATTGTGTTTTGCCACAACCTCGCTCGGAGTATGGAACTGGTAGTCGGAATACTTGAAAACCTTTTCGGGCAATGCTCGCATAAAATCAAAGATTCCCGTTTCCTTCCACTGATGCTCGCCAAAGGTTTCGTAGTCCATAAACAGGTTGATAACCTCCTCGTTCGAGTCGATGGCATTGAGCCACGAAACATACTTTTCGGCAGTCAGCGGATATTCGTCCCAAGCAGAGTTTGAGAAACGGAATGCTATGTCGTCCGACAACTTTAAATTCAACTTACCGGCATATTCTGGCTTGAATTCCCCTGTTTTCAGTTCAATAGCTACCAACGACTGCAAATTACGATTAAAGAATAGCAAATCTATGAAATACTCTTTCCCCTCAACAACAAGCCTATATTGATTACCAATGAACGAAAAATCATTGCCAAGTGCCATAATGAAATTCTTGATGTTGTGGACAATTTGTTGTTCAAGACACCCCTCGTCAATTTCATCGGGGTCTTCAATGTTGACAAAGTCCAAGAAATACTCATCCTTGAAAGGTCGTAATGCCCGTTGCCGCAAATCAATATCAGAAATTGTTGCAGTAAAATTGTTAGGCATTCTTCCTTGTTTCTCATAAAGTCCGTCCTTAAGGTAATATATTAACTTCTCTTTGCTCCAAAAGCCCACAGCACATTGCTTGATATAAAACATCCTTTGATTCAAGTCTTTGGCTCTGGCAAGTATTTCTGAATGATGCGTAAATCCAACCGAAAGGGAATCGTTCATATCATCTGGCGACAATTCGTCCGCTATCAGCGGACGAATTACAATGCCTTGACTATCAGTAGAGATAATGCTGTTGTCTGCCAATTCGTCCGCTACTGGTGGACGATTTTCAAAGAGTTCTCTCCAAGCCTCATAGAAAAGGCGCATACGCTTGATGTTTGTTTCCGAAAAACCGCGCAAACCTGGCAGTTCCTGTTGCAAGAGCAGCGAAATAGTACCGATGGCATTTATTCCCCATTTTGCAGTACGGCTTTGCCTTGATATGTATTCACCAACAGCATAATACAATGCCAGCATCTCCTTGTTGACCAAGCGCGCTGCCCTATATCGGCTTTCCAAGATAGCCAACTTAATGGCTTGCACTGCATTCAGATACTCTGGCATTATTACAATAGATTCCATTTCATTCACATTTATAACAAATTCTTTATCAATTGCGTAGATATAATTCTTTTCGGAATTCCTAATGACATTTGTTAAGAATCTTAATTTTCATAAGTTTTGCCTGTCACCAAACCCCAGAAACTCAGAAACGGCGTAGCCACTCAAACGTGAAACATAGAAACGGCAAAGCCATCAAACGTCGCAGGCATAGAAGGAACAACTAAGTTGAACTTAGGTTCTCGTACAAATGATTTTCTAAATTTGTAATCAGAATTAAAAACAAGGCATACCATATTCTATGGATAAAATTGAAAACACCGGCGACATCATCATCTATCAGACCGATGACGGCTTGACGAAGATAAATGTAAAATTGGACAATGATACTATATGACTAAATCAGCAGCAATTGGCTTCCCTCTATCAATCAAGCAAATCCAATATTAGCGAACATATAAAGCATATTTTTGCAGAAGGCGAATTAGATGAAAATCAGTTGTTCGGAATTTCTGAACAACTGCCGATGACGGCAAGAATTATGAGGTTGCATATTACAATCTCGATATGATTATTTTGCTCGGCTACTGCGTAAAATCAACCATTGCAAAAAGCAAGAAGTAATGAACCAAGCTACAAGTTTTTTTGATTGATTCTGGTCCTATGTAATGTTATTAGTCAAACGATACGCCTTTGTGGTTTGCGGCTTCAATCATTGTCCTATATTCATCTGCTGTAGGAGCAATCATGTATCTCAACGGGTTTACCTGTTTGCCGTTAATAAGTATCTCGTAGTGCAGATGAGGACCTGTTGACAATCCTGTACTTCCAACTTCTCCAATAAGTTCGCCGCGTTTGATGTGCTGACCTTTCTTTACTAAAATCTTGCTTAGATGCGCATATCTTGAAGAAAGACCTTCTACTTTGTGGTCAATTTCAATCATGTTGCCGTATCCGTTATTGTTTCCGTCGGCAGTAGTTACAGTTCCGTCGCCTGATGCATATACAGGAGTTCCTGTCTTTGCGTTCATGTCAATGCCGGTGTGCATGCGCAGTATATGAAGTATAGGGTGCATACGGTAGCCGAAATATGAGCCAATGCTTGTTAGGTCGCCAGGTCGTATCGGCTGGAATATTGGAAGCGACGAGCTGAGGTTTTCACGGTGTTGAATTTCTTCGATTATTGTTGCATACGACAGGCTTTGTACGTTCATTTTGGATTCGATACGGTCAAGCTTCTTGGCTATATCTTTTACGAGGTCGGATGTTTCGTATCCTTCGTATTTAGAATATCTGTCGGATCCTCCAACACCAGCGTTGCGAATTGTACAAGGAATGGAATCCTGTTCAAATATTGTGCGGTATATGTAGTTGTCTCGTCTTGCCATTTCGTTCAGAAGACTGTCGTTCTGTTCGAGACGGCGGCTCATTTCCTCGAAGTTCTTTTCAAGGTACTCGTTCTCCATGCGCAATATTCGTTCCTCAGGTGATTCAAATACAACAATGTATAAAAACATTATAACTGCTCCAAATATGAGCGAGGATATTGTGTATGGAATCATTTTGACGAGAAATTTCTTGAAGCTGAACTTCACTTCTTCGTACTGCAACGACTCGCGGTTGAACTTGTATTTTTTCTTAAATAATCCCATCCTCTACAAAAGACTTTTTAACAAAAAACGGTGCAAAATTAACAATATTGTTTAATTTTGCAAAATTTTTGAAACGACTTATAAAAATAATATTGATAATCAATATATTAACAAAATGGACTCAAAGGAAATTAGAGCAAGATTCAAGAGCTACTTCGAGAGAAACGGACACAAGATTGTGCCAAGTTCGTCGATGATTGTCAAGGGTGACCCAACCCTGATGTTTACAAATGCAGGTATGAACCAATTTAAGGATATTTTCCTTGGAATAAGAAAACCAGAATCGCTTCGCGTTGCCGACTCGCAAAAATGTCTGCGTGTTTCGGGAAAGCACAACGACCTTGAAGATGTAGGACACGACACCTACCATCACACCATGTTCGAAATGCTTGGTAACTGGTCGTTTGGCGACTATTTCAAGGAAGATGCAATTCGCCTAGCATGGAATCTGCTTACCGAGGAATACGGAATCGACAAGAATCGTCTATATGTAACAGTTTTCGGTGGCGATCCGAAGGAAAACCTCGACATTGACCACGAAGCCGAAAACTTCTGGCTGAAATACGTTCCAAAGGACCGCATAATTTATGGTTCAAAGAAGGATAACTTCTGGGAAATGGGCGACCAAGGACCTTGCGGACCATGCTCCGAAATTCATATCGACCTGCGTGATGATGACGAGCGAGCAAAAGTCGCTGGAGCAGACCTTGTAAACAAGGACAATCCGCAAGTCATCGAAATATGGAACCTTGTGTTTATTCAATACAACCGCAAAGCTGATGGCAAACTAGAACCTCTGCCACAGAAGCATATCGACACTGGTATGGGCTTTGAGCGTCTCTGCGCAGTGCTGCAAGGCAAGAAGTCGAACTACGACACCGACATTTTCCAGACAATTATTGGTGAAATTTCGAAGATTTCGGGCAAAAAATATGGTCAGGACAACAAGACAGACATCGCTCTGCGCGTCGTTGCCGACCATTTGAGAGCAGTTTCGTTCGCTATAGCAGATGGACAATTGCCATCGAACAACAAGGCTGGCTACGTAATCCGCCGAATCTTGCGCCGTGCAGTACGCTACGCATATTCCTTCCTCGACATCAAGACTCCGTTCATGTACAAGCTGGTTGACACCTTGGTTGACCTTATGGGTGATTCGTTCCCCGAACTGGTATCGCAAAAGACTTTGGTTGAAAAGGTCATCAACGAGGAAGAAACCGTATTCCTGCGCACACTCGAACGCGGTTTGCGTCTGCTCGACACCGAAATGGACAAGCTTAAATCGGAAGGCAAGACTGAAATTTCAGGCGTTCAGGCATTCCTGCTGTACGACACCTACGGATTCCCGCTCGATCTTACTGAACTTATCGCCCGTGAAAAAGGCTACACCGTAAACAAACCCGATTTCGATGCAGAAATGGCAAAGCAGAAGGAACGCGCCCGCAACGCCGCCGAAGTCAACACCGACGACTGGGTAATCCTCGATGAAGCCGACTGCGAATTCACTGGTTACGACAGCCTCAAGGAAACAGCAAGCATATTGCGCTACCGCAAGGTTGTCCAGAAAAACGAAACCTTGTACCACATTGTATTCGACCGCTCACCGTTCTATGCAGAAAAAGGTGGACAGGTTGGCGACAAGGGCGTAATAGTAGACGGCGAAAAGCGTATACCTATTATAAATACAATCGAGGAACACAACTTGCGCATACATGTAACCAAGGAAATTCCGCAGAACATTGACGGCAATTTCGAAATAATTGTTGACACTGCACGCCGTACCGAAATCACAAATAATCATACTGCAACCCACCTTCTTCACTACGCTTTGCGTTCGGTTCTCGGAACACACGTCGAGCAAAAGGGTTCGATGGTCAACGATGAAAGACTGCGTTTCGACTTTGCTCACTTCAACAAGATGACTGCAGAAGAAATCCGTCAGACCGAAATCATAGTAAACGGACTTATCCGCCAGAACATAGAAAAGGAAGAAAACCGTTCGGCAAACATCGATGAAGCCAAGGCAATGGGTGCAATGGCATTGTTCGGTGAAAAGTACGGCAAGGTTGTCCGCGTAATCAAGTTCGGCAACTCAATAGAGCTCTGCGGTGGTACTCACGTTGCAAGCACAGGACAAATTGGTTTCTTCAAGATTATTTCGGAAAGTGCAATAGCTGCTGGCGTACGCCGAATCGAAGCAATAACAGGTGTTGCCGCTCAGGAATACATTTTCAAGCAGATTGACACCTTGAGCGAAATTTCGGCCAAGTTCAACAATGCAAAGAACCTTGTCGGTGGAATCGACACCATGATGAACGAAAACACCATGCTCAAGAAGCAAGTTGAAGCATACAAGTTGGAAGAACTGAAGTCGTTGAAGAAATCGTTGGTTGAAAAAGCCGAAAACCGCAACGGCACAACCTTCATCTGCACACGCATCGATGGTCACAACGGAAACGACATCAAGGAAATCTGTACTCAGCTTCGTGGCGAACTCAACAACTTCGCATGCATAGTCGGCAGCATTTGTGACGACAAGCCAGCACTTGCCATTGCTTTGTCCGATAACCTCGTAAAAGACAAAGGCTTGAACGCTGGAAACCTTGTACGCGAATCGGCAAAACTTATGCAAGGCGGTGGTGGTGGTCAGCCGTTTATGGCAACCGCTGGCGGAAAGGACACGTCTAAGATTGATGAGGCAATTTCATTTGCCAAGGCAGAAATAGAAAAGGTATTGTAAATAGACTATACTGCAACAAAATCCCCCATTCAGATCCTGAAACAAGTTCGGGATGACGAATTGGGGATTTATTATACCATATAATAATGTGCTATTTTACAAAATTCGTTGCAACCCTTTCCTCTTTTTGGGGCAAACCATACTTTTCTTTGCCAAGCGCAATGCTCTTCATAAGGAACGACATGTTTCTTGCCAGAGTGCGCATTGTCTGCAAGCCTTCGGCATCCTTTTCGGCTTCACCGGGCAAACGTCCGTGAACGCTATTCCAATACTGGCTCGATGCGATAGGCATTCCCGCTATGGTAAAATACTTGTTCAACTCATCGAATGTTGACGACAAACCGCCACGACGAGCCACAACAACGCTTGCTCCGACCTTCATGGTTGTGTCGTAATTTGCGCTGTAGAACAGTCTGTCGAGTAAGGCCACAAGCGTAGCATTTGCCGATGCGTAGTAAACTGGACTTCCAACTACAAGACCGTCAGATGCGGCAAATTTTGTAGCAACTTCGTTGACAATATCATCAAAAGTGCATTTGCCTTTGGTAGCGCACGAACCACAAGCCACACAACCTCTAATCGGCAGATTTCCAACTTGAATATATTCTGTTTCAATGCCTTCTGCAGCAAAAACCTTTTCCATCTCGTGCAAGGCAATGGCGGTGTTTCCATTGGTACGAGGACTTCCGTTAATAAGTAAAACTTTCATAATGAATATTTTTTACAAAACTACAACAAAAATCTAATGTGAGTCCAAAGTAATTACTAAATTATGAGCAAACGAAAGAATGTCGCAGTTCAAAAAATCAAAGGTTCAAAGTGGGCTGAAAGAAGACCAGTCGAGCAGTCTGGCTGTCAGCCTGTAGGACTGTTAGCCTTTTAGCCCTCAATAATATTTTTCGGTGTGTGATAATATTTTACTTAATTTTGCGTTTACTAACCAATGAAATTGTCAAAGACAAATATTGTCCTGATTGTTGTGCTGTCGGTAATCGTGGCGGCTGGAGTTGTTGTCGCTGTGATTATGTTTCGTGGTAATACAGAGAAAGTTAGTGAGGAAGCTCCTGTTGTAGAACCAGAAGTGGATGTGGATGAGGAAGTGGAAACTCGCTTTGGTTTTCCTGTGGATGACTGGAAAATTACCAACGACACAGTTCGTCAGGGCGACTATTTGGGGACAATACTTAATAGGTTTGGCGTTCCGATGTCGCAGGTTGACAAGATTGCACGGATTTCTGATTCCGTTGATTATACGCGGATTAGCGTTGGTCGTCCGTACTGCGTTTTTTCTTCGCCAGATGATACCACTGCAATTGCAAAGATTTTTGTATACGAGAATAGTTCGCTGATGTTCACTGTGTTCGATTTTCGCGATTCGGTAGAAGTGTTCCGCGAATACCACGATGTTGATACTGTGGTTTGTACGGCATCGGGACGAATAAGCTCTTCACTGTGGAATGTGCTTGACTCGAAGGGCTACGACTGGGATTTGGCGGTCGGAATGTCGCAGGTGTGGGCGTGGACTGTTGATTTCTACGCCTTGCAGAAGGACGACTGGTTCAAGGTTATTTTTGAAGAATATCGCGTTGGTGGAGAAACGGTTAGAATAGGCAAGGTTCTGGCTGGCGTTTTTTCGCACAATGGCAAGGAAATGTGGGCAATTCCGTTTGTCAACGATTCGGTTGTTGAATTTTTCGACACTTGCGGCATGAGTAATCGCAAGACTTTCATGAAGGCACCATTGAAGTTTACGCGCATAAGTTCACGCTATACCAATTCGCGCATGCATCCAATCCATCACGTACCTAAGGCGCATCTGGCGGTTGACTTTTCGGCACCGATGGGAACGCCAATTTATGCGGCATCGGATGGGCGCATTACTATTCGCCAGTATGGAAATGGTGCAGGAAATTATGTCAAGATTAGGCATAATTCGGTTTACGAAACCGTTTATATGCACTTGTCGAAGTTTGGAAAATACAATGTTGGCGACTATGTGCATCAGGGCGATGTGATTGGTTATGTGGGGAGTACGGGCTGGTCAACAGGTTCCCATTTGCATTATGAAGTCCACGAGAACGGCAAGAAGATTAATCCTCTTACATTTGATCCTCCGACAGCAGAACCCGTGGATTCGGCAAATATGGAACGCTTCAACCGTGAAAAACGTCCGTGGATTGATAAAATTTCAAAAATAGAGCTGGAAAATTAATCTTTTTTTGCCAATAATCAATTTTTGATAGGACTTATTCTATTTAGTAATCAGGCGTTTCCTGTTAAATGCGAGACGCAATTTTAAATTCTTGATTTTTTTTCTTGTGCATCAAAATAATCTATTTACCTTTGCCACGAAATCTGCGGAAGGGATTTATCGCTTTCAAAGAGTTCCGAAATATTTACTGATTCAAAAGTCAACGTACTGATGGAGAAGAAAATTGGCACAATAAACATACTTATTACAGACACTAATGTCGTTGATGATGTCAACGCGCTGCTTAGTTCGTACGGTAGCATAATATTGTCGCGCAACGGAATGCCGCTTCGCGATGAGAATATTTCCATAATTACACTTGTGGTAAAAAGTGATGGCGACACAATAAATTCACTGACAGGAAAACTCGGTCGCCTCAAAGGATTAAAAGCGAAATCAACTTTAATAACAACAGCATAAAAGAATAAATGATATGGACGAAAAATTTAAAAATTTCATTGATAGAGAAAAACTCTATAACTTGGTAAATGGTAGCATCCCTACCGAACAGGAACTCGATGCAGTGCTAGCAAAGGCTCGTAAGCTGAAAGGCTTGTCGCTCGAAGATGTTGCTTTGCTTCTTCGTGTTACCGACCACGACCAGATACATAAGATAATGGAGACCGCTAAGTATGCAAAGGAAAGCATCTACGGCAAGCGTCTCGTTTTGTTCGCACCTATTTATACAGGTAATGTGTGCGTGAACAACTGTGTATACTGTGCATTCCGCCGCGACAACAAGGCTATAAAGCGTAAAGTCCTCACAATGGACGAAATCGAGCAGGAAACCAAGGTGTTGCTTCACGAAGGTCACAAGCGCGTACTGCTGATTTGCGGTGAGTCGCCACGTAACGACATCGACTACTACTGCGAAGCCATCCGCCGTACTTACGCAGCACGCGACAACGGCAACTACATCCGCCGTATCAACGTCGAGCTTGCTCCGTTGACTATCGATGAGTTCAAGCGTCTGAAAGCCGAGAAGATTGGTACTTACGTTTGCTTCCAGGAAACTTACGACCCAGTTGCTTACAAGGAATTCCACCCGGCAGGCACGCCGAAGGCCGACTACCTCAACCGTCTTACCGTTATGGACCGCGCTATGGAAGGCGGAATCAACGATGTAGGTCTTGGCGTTTTGTTCGGACTTGTTGACTACCGTTTCGAAATATTGGCAATTATGGAACATGCCGCTCACTTGGAGAAAGTTTTCGGTTGCGGACCTCACACTGTAAGTTTCCCGCGTATCGAACCTGCCGATGGCGTAGAATTTACCAACCATATTCCAAATCCAGTTTCCGATTTCGACTTCAAGAAGATTATCGCAATTATCCGTATAGCAATGCCTTATACTGGTATTATCCTCAGCACACGCGAAAACGATGAGATGCGTAAGGAGCTTATCGAGTACGGAGTAAGCCAGATTTCGGCAGGTTCGCGTACCAACCCTGGTGCATACAGCGATGAGGAAGAAGGTACTGGCAGCCAGTTCTCGCTTGGTGACCACAGAACTATGGACGATGTGATTTCCAATATGATTGACGGCGGATATATCCCATCGTTCTGCACAGGTTGCTACCGCAAGGGTAGAGTAGGAGCCGACTTTATGGACTTGGCAAAGCCGGGACTTATCAAGCAGTTCTGCATGCCTAACGGTTTGTTCACCTTCAACGAGTACCTCAATGATTTTGCTTCGCCCGAAACAAAGGCAAAAGGCAAAGCTTTGATAAAGAAGCTTGTCGCCGAGGTCGAAAGCCAGCAGTTGAAGAATACCATCAACGAAAACCTCGAGAAGATTGATGGTGGCGAAAGAGATATTTATCTGTAGAAAAGTTTTTTGAAATATTTGTAACAAAAAAGCGGCTTCGGTCGCTTTTTTTTATTTTTGCAACTGGAAATAATTTATCTGTATAACAATGAAAAGACAATTGCTTATCATTATTTGTGGCATATTTTCCTCATTGACTACTTTTTCGCAAAGTTCAGTGTCGGTTCAGTTTGATGAATGTGTAGATTTGATGTCTGCTGTATGGCGCCTATCTGGGTCGCGCGAATATAATATGTGTAAGCTTCCGAAGTATGCACACGATTTCGATTCTGTTTTCGTTCAGTTCAAGGATCACAAGGTTGTGCAGTTGGCTCGGCAGTACAAACAGGAAACGGGAATTTCGTACGATGCGGTTGCCTCATACGGTTTGCATCTTGATGTGAGCGCTGATGGCAATGTCGCTTTGAATGACAACTATAAGGAAGGTGGCGATGTTTCTTTCGACCGTTGGTCGGAGCAACAGAAAAAGGATTTCTTGGAGCCACTGAACGATTTTTATCATAGTGCCAAGTTTCACGATTGGTACATGTCGCAAAAGGATTTGTACACTCAAGTCGAAGAGGCTTTCAATGCAATAAACCAGAATGTTGACTACAATTGGTTTAGCGATTACTTTGGTCCTCAGAGCGGAAGCCAGTTCCGTGTTGTGCTTAGTTTGTTGGTCGGTCCGCAGAACTATGGATGCAGTGCCCAAATGAAAGATGGAAGCATAGTATTGAGCCCTGTTATAGGATGTTGTCAGCTTGATGACAATGGAAAAGTGTTTTTCGATGCTAAAACTGTGCTGCCAATAGTCATTCATGAGTTTTGCCACCATTATTGCAACCCATTGAACAGCCAGTTCTGGTCGGAGATGGAACAGTCGGCAGAAAAGGTTTTCTTGGAAAAGAGCGAGCAATTGAAGAAATCTGCATACGGCTCGGCGTTGACAATGATGAATGAGACTTTTGTGCGCTCCTCTGTCATTCGTTACATGAAAACTCATTATCCACAAGTCTCGGAATCAGATCTTGTTAACGAAGAGGAAAAGCAAGGGTTCATTCTTACACAGACGCTATGCGATGCTCTTAAACAATATGAGCAAAATCGTAGCAATTATGCCACCATGTCCGACTTTATGCCTGTCCTTGCAAAAGCAGTAAACGACTTTGATTTAAAGCAATACAAAAAACAGCAGGAAAAATTGGCGAAACTGAATGCTAGCTATAAGGTGAACATTAAGGATGGTGCGACGAATGTTCCATCAGGAGATTTCACGCTCGTTATCAAGTTTTCAAAACCGATGAGGGAAGGTATTGCCTTGCATTTTAGTTCTACTGGGGCAGATTTCCCGACTTTCAAAGGATACAAATGGTCTGATGATAAAACATTGAAGGTCAATTTCTATTTGGAGCCGTCTCATAAATATGGATTTACTGTTTTTGGAGAGTCGTTCTACACCAAAGATGGGCATACAGCAGGTAAAAGCCAAGAAATCAATTTTACTACAGCAGATTAGCCCATCAGGCAACACTTTATAGTATCTTCATTGCTATCGCGGCGCAGGCTTCAGCATCGGCAAGTGCGTGGTGGTGTTTTTCGAGAATATATCCGCAGGCTTCCGAAACGGTGTGAAGTTGGTGATTTGGCAGTTTGTTTCCGAAGAATCTTCGTGCGGCACGGCAAGTGCATTTGAACTTGTAGTCGGGGTAGGTCATGCAATAGGTCTGGAAAACCGCTTTTAGGCAGCCTTCGTCGAATGGACTGTTGTGCGCCACAAGCGTAAGCCCTTCGATTTTGGGTTCTATCAGTTTCCAAACTTCGGGAAAAATTGGGGCGTTGTCGGTGTCTTCGTGTCCAAGTCCGTGAACGCGCTGGCAAAACCATGAATAATAGTTTGGCTCCGGCTTTATGAGGCTGTAGAACGAATCGCAAATTTCCCCATTGCGTACAATTACCACTCCTACACTGCAAACACTACAGCGTTCTCCGTTGGCAGTTTCGAAATCTATGGCTGCAAAGTCTTTCATATCTGTTGCAAAAATATGTAAAAGTTACGAAAAAAAATGTCGTAGGATTTGTTTTGCCCAAAAAATGTTTTAGAAATTCATTGCCTCAAAAATTTAGATTAACTTTGCACAACTTTTTTTCAGACAGAATCGGGTTCTTTGTTTGAAGAAAGGCAAGATGTTTTTTATTAAATTAATGAACCCAACAGATTGTTTATGAAAGACATATTTGAAAGAATTCACGAGTCGTCGGGCGGTCCGCTCGGACAGTACAGGGAAAAGTTTGAAGGATATTACACATTTCCAAAGTTGGAAGGCGAAATCGGTCCTCACATGAAGTTTCAGGGCAAGGAAGTATTATGCTGGAGTTTGAACAACTATCTTGGTCTGGCAAATCATCCTGCAGTTCGCAAGGCTGATGCCGATGGCGCAGCAAAGTGGGGCTTGGCTTATCCTATGGGTAGCCGTATGCTGACTGGTCACACTGCTTTGCACGAACAGTTGGAGCGCGAACTTGCCGATTTCGAAAAGAAGGAAGCTGCTTTCCAGATGAACTTCGGTTATCAGGGTATAGTTTCTGTTATCGACAGCCTTATGACTCGTCACGATGTGATAGTTTTCGACGCTGAGGCTCACGCTTGTCTGCTCGATGGAAAGCGCTTGCATATTGGCAAGTCGTTCTCATATAAGCACAACGATATTGTAAGCTGCGAAAAGAAGTTGCAGGTTGCATGCAAGATTGCCGATGAGCAGGGTGGTGGCGTTCTGCTTATCACCGAAGGCGTTTACGGTATGACTGGTGCTCTAGGTATACTCGACCAGATTGTAGCTTTGAAGAAGAAATACAACTTCCGCATTTTGATTGACGATGCTCACGGTTTTGGCGTTATGGGCGAACACGGACGCGGTACTTCGGAGCATTTCAACGTAATGGATGACATCGATATATATATAGGTGCTTATGCAAAGTCGATGGCTTGCATTGGAGGTTTTGTAGCATCGAAGAAGTACATCATCGACTTCCTTCGCTACAACATGCGTTCGCAGATTTACGCAAAGGCTCTTCCTATGCCTATAGTAGAAGGTTGCTTGAAGCGTCTCGAAATCATCCGCAGTGCCGAGGGTGACGAACTTCGCAAGAAATTGTGGACAGTAACCCGTCGTTTGCAGGAAGGTTTCCGCAACCTTGGTTTCTCAATCGGTCCTGCTGAGGCTTGTGTAACTCCAGTTCATATTATGGGTGGTGTAAACCAGGCTGCTAATATGGCTTACGACTTGCGCGAAAACTACAAGATTTTCTGCTCAATCGTTACTTATCCTGTAATTCCTGTTGGAATGATTATTTTCCGTATTATCCCTACTGCTGCTCATAGCATCGAGGATGTTGACTATACGCTGAATGCATTCAAGGAAATCAAGGAAAAGTTGGCAAGCGGCAAGTACGATGAGCCTGCTCCAATGCTGAATTTCACTAGGTAATTTTTATTTGTAAAAATACGGGAGAAGTGTCCTGATTGGTTCGGGATGCTTTTCCTGCTTTAAATGATAAGTGCATGAAATACAATTTAATATGCAAAAAATGCGGTGCGGTAATAAATAATTTCGCCGAATGGTTCGCTCACGACCAGCTTTGTCCGCAGTGCGGAAGCAATCATGTAGAAGTGAAATACGATGCCGATTACACGAAACTTCCCGAACTTTACAAGGGAAAGCCCGAAAGTTTTTGGCATTACTTTGACTTTCTGCCTCTTGAGGACAAAAAGAACATAGTTAGCTTCGGCGAGGGTGCAATTCCTGTGGAACATTGGGATTTTCTCGACCGCTTTGCAAAGGAAAAGTATGGTATTGACTGCAAGGCGTATGTTTACCGCAACGACCTTAACGGCGGAACCAATACTTTCAAGGATGTGGCTGCTTCATTGGCTGCTTCGCTATTCAAGGAGAACGGCGTGAAGGAATATTGCCTCGCATCGAGCGGAAATACGGCAACTGCATACAGCAAGTATTTGGCTAAGGCTGGCGTTAAGTTCGACATTTTTGTTCCCGAATGCGTTTGCAAGGACACTATTGACGAAATTCGTTCGCTTGGTCAGAACCTTGTGGTTTGCGAAGGCGACTACGGCGCAGCAAAGAAGGTTGCAGCCAACTTCCACAAGGAGCAGAAGGTGATGATTTCGGCTGGCAACATCGACCCGATACGCGTTGAGGCAAAGAAGACTATGGTTTTCGAGTTTATGCGTCAGCTTGGTAAGATGCCCGATGTTTATGTTCAGGCAGTTGCTGGCGGTACTGGACCTATTGCACTCGACAAGGGTGTACGCGAAATTTGCGGAATGTATCCCGAAGTGAAGTTGCCGCGCATGATTCTTGTTCAGCAGGACACCTGCGACCCGATGGTTCAGGGTTGGGAACGTGCTGTAAAGAGCAATTTTGCAGAAGGTTACGAAAAGGATTATCCTGTAATCGACAATCCGCAGACCAAGGTTTCGATACTTTCGGCTGGTAATCCCGGAATGTATCCTATTGTTGCTCCGATAGTTCGCAAGAGCGATGGATGCTTTGTCCGCATTAAGGAATCGCAGATTGCCGACTATGCACGCATTGCAAAGAACGAAAAGGGTGTTTACTTCGGACCTGCAGGTGCGGTTTGCTTTGCTGGCTTCTACAAGGCTCTCGAGGAAGGTCGTATCAGAAATGGCGAGACCGTTCTCATAAACACTGGCGAAGGTGCAGCAAGAGCAAAGGATTTTAAGGCGGAGGTTGATGCAAAATAAATAATGAATTACAATGTTACAGAAAGAGAACGTCATTCCACAAAGCAGAACGAACCAACTAAGGAACGTGTTGTGTGAGTTCGCTTATGCGGAATCTCCTTTTGATAATAATGGGAGATTCCGTACAGACAGGCTCACAAGGCTCGTCCCTGTGCCTGTTCGCTTTGTCTTACGGAATGACGGTACTATAATTTTATGAAACATCGTTTTGCAGGCAAAATAGTATGGGTAACGGGTGCTTCGTCGGGAATAGGCGAGGCAACAGCCTACCGTATAGCAATGGAAGGCGCAAGCCTTGTGCTGACATCACGCAACGAGTCGGCACTTGAAAAGGTGCGTGAAAAATGTCTTGCCGACGGTGCTACCGATGCAAAGGTTTTGCCTGCCGACTTGTCAAATCTGGATGACTTGGCGCAGGTCTCGGAGCAGGCTTGGTCGTTGTTTGGCAAAATTGATATTTTCTTCTGCAATGCTGGAATTAGCCAGAGGTCGAATACAATTGATTCGCAGATGGATGTGATTGACAAGGTTATGGATGTCAACTATTTTGCTCCTGTGACAATCACAAAGACAATTCTCCCGAAGATGGTTGCCAATGGTGGCGGACAGATTGCCGTTACGACAAGCATTGCAGGAAAATTCGGTTTTCCGTTGCGTTGTGCCTATAGTTCGTCGAAGTTCGCGCTGTATGGCTTCTTCGAGACGGTACAGGCGGAGTGCTACAAGGACAATGTCCGCGTTACTTTTGTTTGTCCAGGGCGTGTTCAGACCAACATTTCGCTTTATGCACTTGAAAAGGACGGCACTCCGCACGGTAAGATGGACGCAGGCCAGGCTGGCGGAATAACATCGGAGAAGGCTGCCCGCAAGATTGTGAATGCCATTTACCGCAAGAAGCGAGAGGTGCTTGTCGGAGGCAAGGAACTGATAATGGTACACATAAAGCGTTGGTTCCCTGGACTGGCAGCGAGAATAGCAAGGAATATAAAGGCGATGTAGAAGAAAATTTTCTGGATTAAATAAAATGTGTATATTTGCGTAAATATATGGATTGTATGGACAGATTGAAAATTATAGATGGTATCCGCGACTTGGGATTGAGTGTTTTGCCGACTGGTGCAAAACTGGTTCTTTTTGGTTCTCAGGCTCGCAATGAGGCTCGTTCAGATTCTGATTGGGATTTGTTGATTCTAATAGACGGACAAAAGGTTTCAAAAGCAGATTTTGAGAACTATGCATATCCATTTATTGAGTGGGGCTGGGATGTGAATGCTGATATTAATCCTTTGATTTATACGTATTCCGATTGGAAAAAGCGTTCGATAACACCATTTTACAAAAATATCGCAGAGGAGGGCGTTGTGTTATGCAGTTGAACGAGCAAGAACGAGCAGATTTGGTAAAGTACCGTATCGAAAAGGCGGCAACTGTTTTTAATGAGGCGAAAGATTGCGCAGAATTAAAACATTGGTCTTTGGCTGCAAATAGGTTATATTATTGTGTGTTTCATGCTATATCGGCATTACTATTGAAAGAAGGCATTTCCGTTAAAACACATAGTGGGATTACGACTGTTTTTGGGCAAAAGTTTGTAAAAGAAGGTATTTTTTCAAAAGAAGATTCTGTTTTGATTATGCATCTGAAAGAAATGAGAAATACTGGCGATTATGACGACTTTATGGATTGGGAGGAAGAAGATGTCGCTCCGTATTTTGATGAGGTGGAAAATTTTCTTTCAAAAGTAAATGGCATGATTTGTTGATAGGTTGTTGTTTGATGATATAAGGAATATTGAAAAAAATATATGTGTGAAACAGGCAACCCCAAAGGATTTTTCTCGTTATACAAATAGATGGCTAATAAATGTATATGTTTATGAGGAATATAATATTGTCCTTGTCGCTGGTTTTAATAGCGATTGCTGTATTTTCGCAGGAAATAACAGTTAATTTTACAGGACGTTTAAACGATTCTCAATATCAGCGGTTGGATAGTGTTCGGATAACCGATGTTACACGCGGTTGGACAGAAACTTTGGTTTATCCCGATACTGTAATTGTGGTAAACGCGACAGTAAATGTATCTAATGCAGAAATGTCTGCTGTTGGCTTTGAACAGAATGTGCCTAATCCGTTTGACTGTTATACTATGGTAGAACTTGCAGTTCCGCAAGACGAGAATGTTTTGTTGCAACTTTTTGATGCTGCAGGTAAGCAATGTGCAGAATTAAATGTCGCCTTGAATGCGGGTTCGCATCGTTTTGAAATTACGGCATCTAAACCGCAGACATATATCTTGAAGGCGATGGTTGGAGCAAAAACATATTCTGTGCGAATGATAAATGTAGGCAGTGCTGGTTGTGACGGCATAAAGTATAGTGGATATGCTGGCTTGAATGCAAAACTTACCGTTGAAAACGAATTTCAAGTGGGTGACGATATGGAATTTGTGGGATATGCTACTATTGTTGGAACTATCGTTGAAAGTGAAAATGTTTCTATGCAACTCAGACAAAGTCAGGATGTTGTGCTGTCGTTTAGGATGGAAACAACAGGGACAATAAACGGTCATGAGTGGGTTGACCTTGGTTTGCCGAGTGGTACAAGGTGGGCGACCTGCAATGTAGGTTCAACTACACCTGAAGGCTACGGCGACTACTTTGCTTGGGGCGAAACCACCACCAAGAGTTTATATAACGAAGACAACTATACATATACAGACAATCCGATTACACTTCCTATGAGTGCCGATGCCGCTACTGTCAACTGGGGTGCTGGTTGGCGTATGCCTACACAAGAAGAAATGAATGAACTGAGAACCTATTGCGATATAACTTGGTCAATACAAAATGGAATAGAAGGAACTCTTTTTACAGGAATAAACGGGAACAACATTTTTTTGCCTAATGCATGTGCACGTCCTTTCTGCTCTTTTGATGAAGGTAATGATTTTGGAAACTATTGGTCTAGTTCGTTATATTCCAACAATATGTATGCAGAGTTCCTTGAGTTTTGTTCAGATCGCGCATGGATGAATTCCCGTGTTCGATATTTTGGGCTTTCAATTCGTCCTGTCTGCACCCGATAAATTTACGAATTACGATTTGCTTGGGTGAACTAAATGTTTAGATTTACGGCAGTCGGCAAAAGTAGGTCGGCTGTTTTTGTTATAATTGCATCGTCATGGCGATTTTGCTGATTGGCAACAATTGAGTATTTTTGTGGCGAATAAATATTAAACGGATTCAAGCAAAAAACTATTAGTTAGAATCATTGAATTTTTGAAATAGAAATATAATGGAAAATTACTTTATATCAGGAATACAGCAGGTTGGTGTTGGTACCGAAAACTTTCACGAATCGTGGAAATGGTATATCGAAATGTTTCAGATGAATGTTAAGATTCTGGAAGACGACACCGTGGCTGAAAGAATGCTTCCGTACACTGGCAACAAGCCGCAGAAGCGTCACGCCTGCATAGCAGTAAATTTGCAGGGTGGTGGCGGATTCGAAATCTGGCAGTACTCGCAGCGCAAGCCAGAACCGATACCTTTTGATGTGCAGGTCGGTGACCTCGGTATTTTTGCCGCGAAAATTAAGAGCCGCAATGTCAAGGCTTTCCACGACGAGCTGAAAGCCAAGTACGACAAGGTTGGCGATGTGGCAAAAACACCCGAAGGAAAGGAAACTTTCATCGTGAAGGACCCGTGGAACAATTATTTTCAGGTTGTTGAGGACGACTATGTCTTCATCGACCAGAAATGCTTGTCGGGTGGTACGGTTGGTGCAATGATTGGTGTTACCGACATCGAAAGGGCTTTTTCGGTTTATCGTGATGTGCTTGGCTACGATACCGTTGTGTATGATGAAACTGGCGTATTCGCTGATTTCGCATTTATGAACGGCGGCAACCAGAAGTACCGTCGTGTATTGCTGAGGTCGTCGCGCAAGCCAAAGGGTGCATTTGCCGAACTGATGGGCAATAGCAGCATTGAGCTTGTTGTTGCATTGGACCGTCGGCCGCGCAAGATTTTCGAAGGACGCTACTGGGGTGACCCGGGATTCATCCAGATATGCTTCGACATTACCAATATGCAGGAACTGCGTAAGTTCTGCGAATCGAAGGGCTTCCCGTTTACGGTTGACAGCTGTCCCAACAACGAGCGTTTCGATATGGGCGAAGCAAGCGGTCATTTCACCTACATCGAGGACCCAGATGGAACATTGATAGAATTTGTTGAAACACATAAGATTCCAGTAATGAAAAAGCTGGGATGGAACATAAATATGCTTACCCGCGACCGCGAAAAGCCCTTGCCAAGGTTCTTGTTCAAGGTTATGGGTATGTTTAAGGTAAAATTGGATTGACAATTAAAGAGTTAATGGTCAAAATGAAAAAAGTATTTTGCCAGTAAGACAAATTGTAGTACATTTGCATTTAATAAATCTTGGATTTATGAAAACGGTTGCATACATAGATAAAGACGCTGTAGGAGTTTCGAAAGTTAAGAAGACAAAGCAAACTTGCGAAGTTGCAAAGACGCCTGAAAGCGAACTGATGTCGGTGGAAGAATATTTCGATATTGTATGGAGTCGTTACCTTGAGAAATATGAAAAACTACAGGGTTAAAATTTCCAATCTGGCAAGATTGGATGTTGAGAGTCTTTCGGACTTTCTACTTACTGTGATGAGTGTTGAAGGGGCTCGTAAATATCTTGACACAATGATTGCAGAAGTGCAGTCTTTGGGCATTCTTGCAGATTTATACAATCCTAGTACTATGGTTACAATACGGCAGTATCATCCCAAGGCGAGGCGTATGGTAAGCCATAATCGCCGATGGGTGTATATTTTCCATATTGAAGGCGAAAATGTAATTGTTGACCGTATTCGTCCATCCAAAACCATTGTGGAATAATAAATTTTGATTCGTTAACAAGAAAAACGTTATAAATGGGAAACTTATATGACCTGCTGATGCAGGATACTCGTTTCGAAGATGCACTCAAGGCCTGCATGAACTGCGGAATATGCACGGCAATCTGCCCTGCTGCCGAGTTCTACCAGTACGACCCGCGCCGTATCTGCGATATTGTGCAGCGCAAGGACGAAAACGAGATAGAAGCTTTGCTTCGTTCCGATATGATATGGTATTGCGGTCAGTGTCTGTCGTGCAAGACGCGCTGTCCACGCCAGAATGTGCCTGCTGAGGTGATACTTGTGCTCAGGCAAGTCGCCATCAAGCTTGGCTATATGGACGAGCGCATTGCCGAGCAGGAGAAGCGTCTGGCAGAAACAGTTGGGAACAATATCCTCGAAATCGGATATTGTGTTCACCCCGATAAGGTAAAACCCGAACTTCATCAGGAACAGGGACCGATTTGGGAATGGTATGTGAACAATATAGAAGCTGTAGCCCCGAAACTTGGAGCCAATTATCATGGCGATGGATCAGGTGCATTGCGTAAGATCCGCGAGGAAAATCTTCAGGAAGTAAGGAAGATTTTCGAGGTTACCGGCGGTATGGACTTGTTGAAAACATTAAAGGAGGAGAAATGAGACAGTTTGGCTTTTCAATATCGCAGACAAGGTCAATAGATTTGGATCAGATTGACTTTAGTTGCCTGAACGAACTGTGCGAAGCCGTACCTACTTTTATGGTATGTATAAATTGCGGCGCATGCACCGCAACCTGTTCGGCACAGCAGTTTTCCGACTTTAACATCCGCAAGATAAAGACTAAGCTTATGCAGGGCCAGTACGAAAGACTTGCAAAAGAACTTGACAAATGCATGCTTTGCGGAAAGTGTACATTGGTATGTCCGCGTGAGGTGAATCTTAGAAATTCGATTGTAAACATGCGGAGAATATTAACGAAAAAGAATAAGTAAAGATGAAATATTTCAGTCCGTTTGTACTTCCGTTCGTTCTCGGAGCCTTTGTACTGCTTGGAATTTGTGTTTTCAAGTACATAAGGTGGTACAGGGGTTTCGACAGGGTACAGCGTTCAAAGGTTAAGAAAAACATTCTTTCTTTGAAATTCCTTCCTGCAATATGGGAGGCAATTTTGGAATGTCTGTTCCATCGCAAGGTTTTCAGGCGAAATCTTGTCTTGGGATATATGCATAGCAGTATTGCCTTCGGATGGTTCCTGCTCATATTGGTAGGAGCAATTGAGGCCGAAGTTTGCATACATGGTTCAAAGCCCTTCTGGGTGGCGATATTCTATAGGTTTTTCGTTCACGAGCATCCGACTACAACAAGTGTTGTCTTCGCAAACATTATGGACGCTTTGCTTCTTGTTGTGCTGTCGGGCGTTATGCTTGCCGTAATCAAGATGGTTTACTCCAAGATTGTGGGTATGCGCAGGGTTACCAAGCATGTGCTGTTCGACCGCTTTGCAAAGTTCTCGCTATGGTTCATTTTCCCATTGCGACTGCTGGCTGAAAGTTATACGGCTGCATATTACGGCAACGGTGGATTTATGACGCAGGCTTTAGGCAATTTGTTTGCACCTATTTATCATGAATATGTCGAAATGGCTTTCTGGACAATGTACTCCATCTGTCTGGCTGTGTTCTTCGTTTCGATGCCATTCTCGCGTTATATGCACATTTTCACGGAAGTATTTCTTATTTTCTTCCGCAGGATGGGTGTTACTGAGGGCGATGAACCGACAGGTTTCACGAAGTACGAACTCAGTGCTTGTTCGCGTTGCGGTATCTGCATCGACAACTGCCCGATGGATAAGCAGCTTGGTGTTCAAGGCGTTCAGTCGGTATATTTGTTGCGAGATGTACGCTACAAACGTGGTACTGAGGAAGTTGCCAACCAATGCCTTATGTGCCAGCGTTGTTCGTCCGATTGTCCCGTAGGGCTCGACCTTATGACAATCCGCCGTCAGGTGCGAACAAAGGAAAGCGCTCTTGATGCGTCGGGAAACTATAGCTATGCTGATAATATTCAGGCATTCAACTCGGTAGGTCGTGTGTTGTATTTTGGCGGATGTATGTCGCACTTGACGCCCGGTATAACCGAGTCGATGATAAAGATTTTCGAGGCGGTTGACCAGAACTACTGGTATATGGACAAGAACAGGACCATCTGCTGTGGCCGTCCGTTGTTGCAGCAGGGATTCTTGAAGCAGGCAAAGGACTTGCGATTGAAGAACCAGAGCATGATTATAAAGTCGAAGGCAAAGTTGCTTGTGACCTCGTGCCCGATTTGCTATCAGTCGTTCACCAAGGAATACAACCTGCCTATCAAGGTTATGCATCACACCGAATACATTGCAGGGCTGATAAAGTCGGGACGACTGAAGTTGCGCAAGGACGACCTTAAGGTTGTGTATCACGACCCGTGTGAACTTGGTCGCGGATGCGGAATCTACGACGAACCGCGCGAGGTGCTGAAGTCGGTTTCGAATCTGGTAAAGGCAAAGGACGAGAAGGAAAAGAGCCTCTGCTGCGGTTTCAATCTTGGTAGCACCGTGCTTACAATGGAACAGCAGACAAAGGTTCGCGATGCTGCGGTCGAGAGTCTTATGTACAAGAATCCCGATTTGATAGCAACGGCTTGTCCTATGTGCAAGAAGGCGTTTAACCACGCTACGACATTGCAGGTCAAGGATGTGGCAGAGATTGTGGCAGAAAACATAATTTAGTTAAAAGTTAAGAGTTAAAAGTTAATAGCGCCCGTACTGTAGTGTCGTTGCGAGCAACGACCAATGCAAAAAAAGGTGCGAATGGATATAATTAAAATTTCATCATTGCAAAACAATCATTCTAAAACAATGATTGTAATAAAATGATTAAAAAAGAATGATTGTAATACGATGATTAAAAAAGAATGATTATCTTTGTGCAAAAATTTTAGGTATGGAAATAGATAATCCGTTTTTGGTATCGGGCTATGCTGGTCCAGAATATTTCTGCGACAGGAAGGATGAAACATCACGTTTAGTGTCTGCGGCAAAGGGTAAGGTCAACACTTTGCTTATATCTCGTCGTCGTATGGGAAAATCGGGATTGGTAGAGCATCTTTTTGCAAACAAGGAAATCGCAAAAAAGTATTACACATTCTATGTGGACATTTATTCAACACTTGACTTGAACGATTTTGTATGGACTTTTGGTAATGTGGTTTGCAAGTCGCTGATGTCGAAAGGAAGCAAAATAGTAGAGGCTTTTATGCGCACGGTCAAGTCGATACAGTTCCGTATGGGCTACGACGAACAGGGGTTGCCAAATTCATCGTTCGGTTTGGGCGACATAAGGGACAAATCGGTTTCGTTGGATGAGATTTTCAGTTATATTGAAAGTGCCGACCGTCCTTGCATAGTGGCATTCGACGAATTTCAGCAGATTGCCAAGTATCCCGAAAAGAACCTTGAGGCGTTGTTGCGCACATACATACAGAAATCGAAGAATGCTGTATATATCTTTTCTGGAAGTCAGCGGCATACAATACAGAATATGTTTTCATCGCCATCGCGACCATTCTACAACAGCACGGTGACGCTCTCGCTCGAGCCGATAAACAAGGACAAGTACATTGATTTTGTCGTAAAGAAGTTTGCAGAGGCGGGAAAAAGTATTTCAAAGGACATTGTATCGCGCGTGTATGATATGTATGAAGGTCACACTTGGTACATCCAGTTTATGTTTCACGAGATGTACTATATGGCGCAACCCGAATGTCGCGAAGAAATGATAGATATGGCCTTGGATAAGATTCTGAAGGACAACGATTCGTATTATTCCTTTACGCTGTATAATATTCCCGACAAGCAGCAGAACCTGCTTAGGGCGATTGCTGCCGAAGGTTTGGCAGACCGTATCCAGTCGGCAGAGTTTGTAAAGAGGTACAACCTGCAGTCGGCAAGTTCGGTGCAGTCGGCAATGGTACGACTTATGGACCGCGACATCATATCCTGTGAGAAAAGTGTTTATTTTATTCAAGATAGATTTTTTGCTATTTGGCTAAAACGAAAATTTAAATTCTAGATATGGACGAATCAAAAAATAAACGTTACTGGAACGAATACCAGAAGGAAATTGCTGACGACAAGTTCTTTTACGAGCGCAGTTGCATAAGGCAGACGTTTTTCCCTGGGTCGGAAACGGCGTTTCTGAAAATTATGCGTGAAGAGTTGGGCAAGGACATTCGCGATGAGGCTAACCAGCACACATGTACAGGTATCGGCTATCATTCCGACATTGTTCCGCTCGAAACAACCATGACTGTTGTAGCCCGTCTGTTTTCGCTGATGACCGATGCAGGTTACGAGAACTATGTGCCGTCGTGCGTGACATCTTTCGGAGTCTTCACCGAAATGGTGGAAATGTGGAAGGAACATCCCGAAATGCTCGAAAAGACTCGCAAGTACTTGAAGGAAGCAACTGGTCGCGATTTTGAGGCGCCTAAAAATATTGCCCATCCATCAGACATAATATATAAGTACCGCTTCGAGTTGAAGGAAAAGATGAAATATCAGCTTGTGAACCGCTTTACGGGCAAGCCGTTGCGCGTAGTGGAGCATATTGGTTGCCATTATGCCAAGATTTTCCCCGAAAAGGGTATTGGTAAGGCCGAATTTCCGTATGTTCTCGCCGGTATGATTGAAGCATGGGGCGGGGAAGTGGTTGATTATCCCGAACGTCGTCATTGCTGCGGATTCGGATTCCGCCATTATCTGTTGCAGGAAAACCGTGGCTATTCGGTGGCAAACACAAAGAAGAAATTCGAGTCGATGGAGCCGTTTGAACCCGATTTCATAGTGGCAAACTGTCCCGGATGTGCAATGTTTATGGACAAATGGCAGTACACAATAGCTGAGATGGAAAACAAGACCTACGACAAGGACGGATATGGTATTCCAGTTCTTACCTACGAGGAAATGGCTGGAATGTTGCTCGGTTACGATCCGTGGAAACTCGGAATGCAGTTGCATCAGGTTCAAGTGGAAAATCTGCTTGACAAGATCGGCATTCCGTACAAGCCAAACGAGAAATATCGTGGTGCAAATGGAGAAATTCTTCCGTCACCCGAAAAACCAATGAATTTAAAAGTTTAATATAAAACATTAGATATGAGAAAGATTGCAGTTATAGGAGCAGGTCCCGCAGGTATCGAAAGTGCATCAATCCTAGCAAGGGAAAACGAAGTGTTGCTTTTTGAAAAGTCGGCGACGGCTCTATCCAACATACTTGACAAGGCTTATCTTTTCCCCGATTTTTCAAGTGCATCGGAAATCGCCGACAGCCTTAATTCAAAGCTGATTAACGAAAATATCAAGTTGATGCTCAACACCGAGGTCGTTGACATTGTGCGTAACGATTCTGAATGGAAGATTGTTGACAAGTCGGGAAAGAATTATTTTGTTGATGCTGTGCTTATTACTACTGGTTATCAAACCTTTGATGCTACGCGCAAGGAAGAACTTGGCTATGGCATCTACAAGGGCGTTGTTACTTCCATTGATATGGAAAGGATGATAAAGTACAACCAGATTGTCAACTCCATAAACGAATCGCCAAAGCGCGTTATTTTCCTGCAGTGCGTTGGTTCACGCGATGAAAAGTCTGGCAACCGCTATTGCTCCAAGGTATGCTGTGTAACGGCTGTAAAGCAGGCTATTGAAGTGCGGAAGATGCTTCCCGAAGCTGAAATCTACATTTTCTATATGGATTTGCGTATGTGGGGACAGCATTTCGAAGAACTTTATCGCGAATCGCAGGAAAAGTACGACATCCGCTATGTGCGAGGAAGAATTTCTGAGGCATCATCGACTTTCGACCGCAAGATTCAGATAAAGGCCGAAGATACTTTGCTTGGCGTTCCGATGAAGATGACTGCCGACCTGCTAGTGCTTATGGTTGGTATGGAGGCTTCGTGCGGTACACGCGAACTTGGCAAGAAATGTGGAATTGACGGTGAATATGGCTTTGTAAAGACCTCAAGTCCACATCTTAATGACAACGAAACTGCCGAGAAAGGTCTGTTCGTGGCTGGCTCGTGCAAGCGTCCGATGACAATCAACGATGTGCTGAACGATGCAAGGTCGGCGGCTTTGTTGGTGAATGAATATTTACAGTAGGTTACAAAATGTATGCGACTGTATATGTGGTGACCAACAAAAAAATCCAATGCAAGCGGCATTGGATTTTTTGTTGTTGGTTTATAACCAAATGGTTATCTTGCTATTGTTAGCTTTTGTGCGCAACCTGAAATAACAACGAAGTAAACGCCGTCGTTAAGGTCGGAAATGTCAATGCTTGAGCATCCATCTTCGATGTTTTGACGTTTGATCTCACTGCCTGTTGCGTTGTATATTATGACTTCGGAATTTTCGTGGCATACTATGTTTACGATGTCGCTTGCCGGATTTGGGTATATGGTAACAGCATCGGAGAGGTTTTCTTCGATTTTGGTCGGTTCGTTTTCTTCACCGATGAAGAACTTATAAATTTCTGTTGTGTAGTCAATGTCATGGCTGTTGCCGAAGTACCAGTCGTGTACGCCATTGTTAACCTTTATGAAAACAGTCTTTTTTCCGGTTTCTGCATTCTTGTAAGTGTATTGCTCGAATGTAAGTCCGTCGTTTTTAGTGTCCTCGAAGTAATATACTGTTGGTTCGGTGCTACATTCCTTGTAGTTGCGCCATGTTTCAACAAGAGCTTCGGCTCCCATTCCTACAGGAACAGCAACTCCGTTGAAATTGAAGTCGGCATTGGCGTATGAAATTGTTTCGTCAGATGTGCCGTGTATGTGCATGGTGTTGATTTGTCCTGTTGGTTCAAACGGTTGGAAATGACCGAGTGTGCCGCTTACCGATGCAATTGCGGTGATTCTGTCGGCATGTTTTACTGCCATCTTGTTGCTCATAAATCCGCCCATTGAGAAGCCGGTGATGAAGATGCTGTCGGTATCGACATTGAAGTTGTTTTCGAGAGAGTCGAGGATTGCAAGGATAAAACCTTCATCGTTCACACCTTCATTGAGGTTGATGTCGCCGATGTTAAATCCGCTGTACGAAATGTTTTCGCCACCAACGCCTGCTGCCCATGCAGTGCCTGCATTCATATTGTACGCTCCCATGATGCTTATTGTAGCTTCGGTTGCTTCCGGTGTGATGATTATCCAGTTGGGAGCAAGGTTTTCGAAGCCAAGCTGCGAGAAGTTGTTGCAGTTGTCGCCTAGTCCGTGAAGTTGGAAAAGAACGGGCATGCTTCCGTCGGGAGAACTTGCTGGAATGTGTTCAACGTACTTTCTTGTTGTACCTTCAAATTCCATTGTGCGCGTTACGTTTTGCGCATTCAGGGCTAATGCCATTGTAGCCAGTGCTACGATTGTAATGATTTGTTTCATATTGAGTTGTTTTAATTAGTTTTTATTACATATTCCTTTGTATGGACAATATTTGCAGTTGTCCGCATTTTCTGTTTGGTTGAAATTGGTATTCTTGTCCAGAATTTCTGCAAGAATCTGTTGCAAATGGCTGTTTACGTCATCGCGTAAGTTGCATTCTTCATTGTTTATCAGTATTGTTTGTTTGTATGAGTCTATGCTTGTATAGCTGCTTCTTTCTCCTTTCTGTGTCTTGTATTTCAACATATAGTCGTCCAAGTTTGTTACGCTTATCAGGCATGGCGTGATGTCGTAGTCGGGATATTGGTTCGACATTATTTCCGAGTATATAAGCACTTGCGCCGCTTCTGCCGAATGAAAAACCTCCGGTGACCAGAATTCACTGTCGTAGCATTTTGAATTGTTTTGTATCGATGAGGTCTTGTAGTCGATTACGCGAATGGTGTTTCCTTTCTTGTCTATCCTGTCTATTATTCCTTTTAGCTGAACGTTTTTGTCGCCAACCTTATATTCGATGCAGTAGTCGGTTTTGCTATTGCTCTGAATCATATAGTTTTCGAGGTCGATTATTTCGAAAGGAGCATATTTTTTGTCGTTTTCAATTATTTTGTGCAGGTATTTTTCAATAGGCTTTATTATGATCTTAGATTTTGTTTCGTACAGGTCCTGGTCGTTTTCGTTTATTTCAAAAACCTCTTTTATCGCTTGGTTTATTGCATATTCGGATTTTGCCTTTATTTCCTCTATCTTTTTGGAGTCTATTTCTATTACGTTTTTCGGAGTGCTAATATAATCCTTGTAAAGGTAATAGCATGATTTGTGCAGAAGATTGCCAAGGTCAAGGTTTGTTGTATCTTCGTCGATGCCTTTGTATTCCTTTAGTTTCTCAATGTACTTGAAATAGAATTTCAATGGGCAAGAAATGTATGTGTTTATCAGTATTGGATAGGCTCCGCCGTCTTTTTCGCAGCCGAGTAGCTTTTGTATTGTTGTCAAGGTTGCATCGGTCTTGGTAATACTTATTGCTTTGGGTTTCGATGCTTTTACAATGTAGCTCTTGGTAGTGTGGTATTTCGGATTGTTGGAAATGTTGTCCTCCAAATTCATCAGCTCGTATTCGATCTGCGTTATGAACCTTGATTTTTCGATTTTTGAAATTTTTCCTTCCGATGAATACAGTATCCTGATGTTCTTGCTGCGCTGAAGCAGACGGTAGAAATAGTATGCAAAAATGCTGTTCTGGTATTCTATCGATGGCATTGAGAATGCTTTGCGCAGGTTGTATGGTATCATGCTGTCCTTGTAGCTTGACTTCGGGAAGGTGTCTTCGTTCATCGAGAGCATAATAATGTTTTCGAAATCGATGCATCTGGTTTCCATGAATCCGAGTATCTGCAGCTTGTCGTCCGATTTTCCGTCGAATGTCATGTTGCTTTGCTTGATCATGCTTGTCATTAGCTTGTAGTACATCTTGTCGTTCTCGAATATCTTATTGTCGCCAATAGCATTGCGGAACGATGTGAACAGCGTAATTATTTTGTGCATGAATTCCAGTTCATTCGCTTTGGGATATTTCTCAAGAACATTTTTGTACACGAATTTGCAAGTCTCTACGACGTATTTTGGGAACGATTCTTCCATGGTGTCGACGTCGAACATTATTTTTAGCATTTCGTTCTGGTCAATCGACTCCTGTATCAGGTTTATGTTTATATAGTCGATTTTACTTTTGCGGATAATGTCGTTTATTTTGTCGATTGATTCTTTTGGAATGAATGCCCTTGAGAAACTGTGCATTATTGCCGAGAAAATATCTTTGCGAATGAAGTGCGTTGACTGCTGGGATGACCTTTTCGACCTGTGCATGGCGAGTTTCATGATGTTTTGGACAAAACTTGCTGCGCCAGTGTAGCTTAATGGGTATCCCATTGTTATGTTGTATTCTAAACCTTCGGGAAGACTGTATATGAGAGGAACCAGCAGCTTTTCGTCGCCAAGTATTATGGCGGTATTTCCATTTATGTTCTGGTATTGCTCTATCAGCTTCGGGACTAGTTTTACCTGTGCTATTGATGTAGGGACTTCTATGGTTTGAATGTCGCGTGAATACAGGTCTTTGATGCTGTTGGATAATTCGAAGCCTTCTGGCAGGGGAAATTCCTTGATGTCGTTGCTAAGGAAAAGTCCGGCTTCCTGTTCTTTGTTTTTGATGTAATACTCGTCGGCATCCCAGAAAAACAGGCATTTACCTTCTCTCTCCTTGGTAAGTTTGCGGATGTGCCTGAACAGTTCCTTTTCGCATTTGTTTAGGGCGCTAAAGCCTACAAATGCGTAGTTGTTTAATGCGAATTTAGTGTGTTCGAGCCTTTCCTCGATGAACTGGCGGTATATTAGACCCTGATAGCCAACTTTTTTTTCTGTAAGCCTTTCTTTGTATTTGTTGTATATCGAGGGCATGTTTTTCCATAGTTCGAGCGTTTTTATCTTGTTGTTAAGCAGACTTTCCATAGAAACTTTTTTCCAGAAATTATTGAGGATGCTTACCAGTTCTTCGTCGAAATCGGTGCCGAACTTTGTGTTTATTTCTTCTTCTGCAATCTTGTTGTTGAACAGCTTTTCTGGTTCTACAAGGTATTTGTCGATGTCGTCGAAGTCGCTTAGCAGCACTTCTCCAAAACTATAGAACTTGTCGAAGCTGTCGGTTGAATCTGCATTGCTGTAAAACTCCTTGTATATGTCGAACAGAATATACAGCAGCACTACGTTTTCTGTTTCGTGGATGCTTGAGCCTTTGGTGAAAATATCTTTTATGGGGGTTATTTGGGGAGCCCAGCAGACCTTGTTTACATTTTTTTTCAGCGAGGAAAGCAATGCCGATCCAGTCCTGTTGTTAGGTACTATTATTTCAATATCTTGCAGATTGTCATCGAACAGACCTAATATATATCTTACTACCGAGTCTATAAAATGATTCATAGTTTTGCAGATTTTGATATTAATGTTAGGTCTGCTATTGTTATTGCAGCCAGAGCTTCTATGATTACTGGCGTGCGTTGTGCAAAGCATTTGTCGTGACGTCCGTCGATTTTAAGTTCTTCTATTTGGTTTGTATCGAAGTTGAATGTTTTTTGAGGCTTCGAGATGCTTGGGGTAGGGTGGATGAATGTCCTGAAGAATATCTCGTTTCCGTTTGATATTCCACCGTTTATGCCTCCGCAATTGTTTGTTGCCGTGTGACCTTGCGCATCGGTTATGCAGTCGTTGTATTCAGAGCCTAGCATGTTGGCAGATGCTATTCCGTTACCAAATTCTATTGCTTTTGCTCCCGGAATGGAAAACATTGCGTGCGACAGCATTGATTCCAGACTGTTGAAGAATGGTTCGCCTATACCTGCTTCCAAGTTTCTTATTCTGCATTCAACTATACCTCCCAAAGAATCGTGGGTCGCGATTGCGCTCTCCAATCGGTTGAGGTATTCCTTGTCGATTGCGGCAGATATTTCCACTGAGGGGATTATTTTCCTTGCAATGCATCCTGCAGCTACTATTGGAAGAGTCATCCTGCCCGAAAATTGTCCGCCTCCGTTAGGATTGTTGTATCCGTTGTATTTGGTGTAGGCGGTATAGTCGGCATGCCCGGGACGAAAATGTCTTCCAAAGTTATAGCTTTTGCTGTCAACGTTTTCGTTCTTAAACGAAATAACTATTGGAGCGCCTGATGTATGTCCTTTGTATAGTCCGCTTTTTATTTCTGGAATGTCGGTTTCGGTTCTGCTGCTGCTACCGTGACCGCCAGTTCTCCTGCGTTCAATATCGGCAATGAAATCATCTGAAGAAACGGGTATTCCTGCAGGGCATCCGTCTATTATTATCCCTATTTCGGAACCATGCGATTCTCCATAGAGCGTTATCCTCAAAATATTGCCGAAGGTATTCATCAATTGTGAATTTTTAGACAACAAAAATAGACAGAATAATCGTTTCTTCAAAACCTAAAGTGTAATTTTTCTGAAGAAAAAATATTAAAAAAATATTATTGTTTTGTGCGCAAAGCCTTATCTTTGCATCATTAATTTAAAAAGTTGTTTTTTTATGAATAAGTTTTGGAAAGTACTCTTAGCGGTAATTTTAGGCGTTTTCATAGTTCATGCTATCTATATTTTGATTATTACACTTATTTTCTCCTCGGCATTTGGAGGTTCGTCTGATGTAGAAGTCAAGGACAATTCTGTGTTGAAGATTTCTCTGGCATCCGATATGCCCGACATGGTCGATGGCTTGGATATTGATTTTATGAATATGAAGCCTAAGAATAGCGTTGGACTTAATGATGCTTTGAAGGCTATTGAAAAGGCTAAAAAGGATGATAGGATTAAGGGTATATATCTTGATATGGATGGAGCTTCCGTAGGGTTTGCTACCGCTGAGGAATTGAGAAATAAGCTTGCTGATTTTAAGAAAAGTGGAAAGTTCGTTGTGAGCTATTCGTCTCAATATTCCCATATAGGATATTATTTGGCATCAATTTCCGATGAAGTATATCTGAATCCCCAAGGCGGTGTGTCGTGGCAGGGAATGTGCGCTCAGGTAATGTTCTACAAGAACCTTTTGGAAAAGTTAGGCGTCGAAATGCAAGTATTCCGTCACGGACAGTTCAAGTCGGCTGTAGAACCGTATATTTGTGAAAAGATGAGCCCTGCCAATCGCAAGCAGTATAGCGTAATGTTAGAGTCTGTATGGGGCAAGATATGCAGTGGTATCTCGGCTGAAAGAGGAATTTCTGTTGAAGATTTGAACAGATATGCCGATAGTTTAATGCTTCGCAAGGCTAGCGATGCTGTCGATTTCAAGTTCGTAAACGGAACAAAATACTACGACGAGGTGCTTGATTTGATAAAAAGTAAGTCTGGCTTTGATGGCAAGGATAAGGATATGTTTATCGCCATGTCGCAATATGTAAAGGCAAAACTTCCAGATGCTAAGGAAAATACTTCAAAGAATGTAGTTGCTGTACTGTTTGCCGAAGGCGAAATCGTTGATGGCAATGGTGGCAGAGGCCAGATGGGCGGTGACAAAATAGCTGCCGAGCTTCGTAAGATCAGGGAAGATGATGAAGTGAAAGTTGTGGTATTGCGTGTAAATTCTCCAGGAGGTTCAGGTCTGGCTTCCGAAATCATGTGGCACGAGATACAAAGAGTAAAGGCTGCTGGAAAGAAAGTCGTTGTTTCGATGGGTAATTATGCAGCTTCAGGTGGATATTACATTTCTTGTTCAGCCGATTATATTTATGCTCAGCCTACTACCCTTACAGGATCGATAGGTGTGTTTGGAATGTTCCCGAACCTTAAGGGCCTTGTAACTGATAATCTTGGTATAACTGTGGATACTGTATGCACAAATGCTCATTCTGATTTTGGAACTACATTGCGTCCTGTGAATGAAAAGGAATACGAAACGGTTCAGCAGTCTATCGAAGATTTCTACGATTTGTTTATAACCCGTGTATTCGACGGTAGAAAAGGAAAGGGTGCCGAAGGTCATGTGTTAAGCGAAAAGGCCTTGGTTGATTCAATAGGACAGGGCAGGGTTTGGTCTGGCGCCGATGCTATTGCGATAGGTTTGGTTGATGAACTTGGCGGTTTGAACGATGCTGTAACGAAGGCTGTGTCCTTGGCTGGCATTTCGGGCGACTATAAGATAGTTGAATATCCTGAAAAGAAAGATTGGTACGATCAGCTTAAGGGTATGTTTGACGGTAATTCTATTTCTTCTGAATTCTTGAAGAGTGAGCTTGGCGATGACTACTATAATTATTACCAGAATGCTAAGCGTGTGGCAAGCTTGACAGGAATACAGGCAAGAATGGAATACGATCTTATTATAAAGTAAAAGTGTGATTATTATTTGATTGGAACCTGCAAGCAAAGTATTGCAGGTTCTTTTTTTTTGCGTTTTGGGTTGTTGTATGCTTATGAATATTACGGGTCAGCCAACATTTCGGGTGGGGTAAATGATAAGAATATCATACGTTACATGAAATTGATTATCTGCATTTTTTTTAACATTCCGCTCCAGCCGCGGGGCTTTTACTTTTTTGTTGGCAAAAAAGTAAACAAAAAACCATGTCCGCTGAGTCTGCTTCGCTAAAAATTGGCTTCACTACGCTAAAAGTCAGAAACTTGCTTCCGCTCTGCTACAGCTTCAAACAGACTGACTTTTTACGCTCCGTTTCTCCAATTTTCTTAACGCTCACCAGCCAAAGCGGCAATCAAGGAATCGCCGAAGGCGATGAGCAAAAAACGAGTTTCGTATTCTGGAGATTCCGTTTTTTAGCAATTCTCCACACACTTTTTCCGCTGTCCCAATATTACTATCTGAACCACTGTTTTACAGGAATATCGAATCCTGTTCCGCGCATATAGTTGAATGTGGCGAGGTTTAGTCCGCGTTCGAAGCGGCTCCAGTCGGGAGAACCGTTGCATGTAAATGGGATTTCGTTGTTGGCGAAAGTGCCTGTGGGCTGTGGGACATGCTTTGCTCCGAACTGTTGCGGATTTTGTCCCGAAATGGAGTGGCAGGTCATTGCGTAGCGGTGCCAGAAAGCCGACTGTATAAGTCCTTCCTCAAAAAATTGCCGCACGGTGTCTAGGCTTTCGTAGAGTTCCTTTTCGGTCTGGCTTGGAAAACCGTACATAAGGTAGGCATGCACCATGATTCCATTGTTGGCGAAGTTGCGTAGAGTTTCGCGTACCGACTTTACGCTTATGCCTTTGTTTATGAGTTTGAGCACACGTTCCGATGCAACTTCTATGCCTCCGCTCACGGCAATGCAGCCGCTTTGTGCCATCAGGAAGCATAGTTCGTTGTTGTACGCCGATTCGAAGCGAATGTTTGTCCAGTAGCTGACGGTCATCTTGCGTTTTAGGATTTCCTCTGAAAGACTGCGCAAGGTTGCTGGTGGGGCTGCTTCATCTACAAAGTGAAAACCGGAAATTCCGGTCTGCTTTATTATGCCATCCATGCGGTCGGCAATGATGCTGGCTGGTGCGTGGTCGTAGCGACAGATGTAGTCGAGAGTAGTGTCGCAGAAGGTGCATTTTGCCCAGTAGCAACCGTGAGCAAGCATCATCTTGTTCCAATGCCCGTTGCTCCAGAGCTGTTGCATTGGATTTGCAGTGTCGGCGGTATCTAGGTATAGTTCCTTTCGTATTCCGTCAAGGCAGGGTGTGCCCCAGTCGCTGAAAGCTATGTTTTCCTTGCTGTCGATGTTGATGCGCTCAATTTTACCGTCACTGCCAAGTCGCATTGTCCTTACAGGTTCACCACCACTCAGCAGTCGTTCTAATGGCAGTTCGCCATCGTCGAAGGTTATGGTATCTATATAGTTGAATATGCGTGTGTCGGAAAGTTGTCGCAGTTCGGTGCAGACATATCCGCCGCCCATGGTTATGTGCATTTCGGGATGTTTCTGCTTGATGTATTTGGCGCATCTCAATCCTCCGTATAGGTTGCCGGGAAATGGAATCGAAAGCCCTATGTGTGTTGGCTTTATCGTTGAGATTTTTTGTTCTAACAGTTCGAGCATCCATTGGTCGATGAGGTTAGGTGCCTTCGCCAGTTCCTCGTCAAGTGGAGTGAAATCGCTTAGGCTACGGCAGAGTTTTTCGGCGTACCTAACCATTTCGAAGTGCGGACTTATGCATTGTTGTATTACATTGCCGATGTCCTCGATGAAGAGTGTGCATAGGTATTGTGCTCGATTGTATGTTCCTGATGTGCCGTAGTCCCATTCAAGGTCGTCGGGATTGGGCAATCGTTTCTGGTTCGCCCAGAAATTTGTATTTGCAAACAGCTGTGCGAATGTATTGTCGCGGCCTTGCAGGAATCGTTTTACAGGTTCCACCCATTTGGTGTAGAAGTCCTTGTTCGACAGGATGATCCTGATGTTTATGGCTTTCTTCCCCGACACATGCACACCTTCTGCAGCATCGAAAATCTGTGTTATGGAATCGTGTTTTAGAATCTTGTCTATGAGTTCTATGCCCAGATCCATCTGGTCGCATTCCATGCCTATTTTGCGCAGGTATCCAGTGAGCTGTTCTGTTGCAGGATAGGCTGTGTTTATCTGTGTGAGCGGCGGTGTAATTAGGAGGAGGCGCATCTGTATAAAAGTAATGTTAGTTGTTTGTGTATTTTCTAAAGTTCTCTGCCTGTTCGAATATTTCCATGATTGCCATTTCGAGGCTGTGTTCGTTGAAGTAGGGCATGGGCTATTCTCCTTTTGTTAATTCATTGTATAATGACAATCCTTTTACTGTAAGCAGATATTTCTGTCGGGGATGGCGTGGAGATTTCGGGTAGAGTAGGCGGACAAATTTATCCTTGATTGCAGGGTTGAGATAGACATCCATGAAGCTTTCCCTGTTCTTTAGTCCTGCTTTATCCATCATTTCCTTTATGGAAAATTTGTCTCTACCAATAATCGCGATTAACTTTTTGATATGTAGATTGTTAGTGTCGAACTTGTCGGGTAACTTGTCGGGTAACTTGTCGGGTAACTTGTCGGGTAGCTTGTCGGGTAGCTTGTCGGGTGACTTGTCGGGTGTTTGTTCGCTTTCTGGCATCTTCCATTCTTCGGGCGGATTGATTATCATGTAGCGGTTCTTCAGCATGTTGTTTTCGCCAAGTAGCAAGTTGCGGAAGAATCGCACAAGGAATATCGGTTCATAATTTATTCCTTTCTCCAAGTTACGATAATTGGCACGCACCAATGCATTACGGAAGTACCAGGAATGTTGTTCAAACATTTGATTGTTTACATTGAAACCCTGTGACCGCAGGTATTTGATTGTAAAGACGGCTGTGGTGCGTGTGTTGCCTTCCCGAAATGGATGAGTTTGCCATATTCCAGCCACAAACTTGGCAAGATGCTCCATCATTTGCCCTTTGTCGAGTGTTGAATAGTCGAACTGACGCTCTTGTTCCAGATCGTATTCTATTGCCATGCGTAAGTCTTGCCAGCGTCCGTAAAGCACAGAGTCGCCACGAAGCACCCATTCTTTCTTTGAAATGTCGTATTCGCGGAATTGTCCGGCATGTTTGAACACACCCTCAAAGATAGCCTTGTGTATTGCTGCCAATCCTGCAACGCTATATGTAAAGGCATCGGTTTGGAGCAACTTAGAAATGTTGCTGGATACTCTGTCGGCCTCTTCCTTGTCGGCATCGTCCTCGTCGTGGCTGGTTTTTGTGACATAGTATTGCTTTACCATTTCACGGGCCTGGTCGATGGTGATTTCGCCTTCGATGTTGCGGCGGGCTGTTTCTTGCAGATATTCCGATGTCTTAAGCCCGTCAACGGCCTGTAAGCCGATTGCCACGCGCCATGCGTCAGCCCTTTCGCGTTTTGCCGGTTCCCCTTGGCGTATGTATTCGTCAAAATTCAAATATCCGTCGGTCATAGTTTGTTGTTTGTTCTTGTTTATTTTCGTTGGAGTTGGGCATGGACTATTCTCCTTTTAGTCGATTTATTATCTTGTCAAAGTCGGATAGGATAGGTTGTGTCTTGTTAAAAATATCGTATTCACTTTCAGCTTTTGCATCGGCCTCAGTTTTAGAAATTTTGCCTTTGTTTGGTAATATTTGGAATTTACGGAATGTAAGGAATGCATTTACACTTTCCGAAAATTGCGACATATTAAAAGTATTCTCGT
>Ga0310786_10000741_pt1 | contig 52293 bp, 46 predicted proteins | sample AusTroGonzalo_MG_FD_203881 | JGI IMG/M metagenome (GOLD analysis project Ga0310786, IMG submission 203881) | Bovine rumen microbial communities from tropical cattle in Woodstock, Queensland, Australia - Gonzalo_03 (v2) (version 2) | ecosystem: Host-associated > Mammals > Digestive system >...
CAAGCATCCTTATTGGCGGGTTCACCCTCTCCAAATTGCTGCTTGTTTAACGCGATAAATTTGTACAAATGTTCGAAACAAAACGCACGAGCAACAAGAGCTATACGGGGAACAAAGTTCAGGACATCAGCGTCCTCTTGGAAAGCGTTCTTTCAAAGAATCACATCTCCGAAGATATCCATTTCAAAACGATTTTCGAGCGGTTTGCAGAGGTGGTCGGCCCCCTCCTTGTTGAACACGTAAAGCCTGAGAAAATCGACAAAAATATATTGGTGCTTAAGGTCGCCAATTCGGCGTTAAAGTTCGAAATGAACCTCCAAAAAAAAGCTATTATTGGTAAATGTAATTCCCTCTTAGGGAAGCCTTTTATTCAAGGCATAAGATTCATCTAAGAGGGGTTTAATAGAGGAATTATGGCAGAAGAAACAGAAGAAGTAAAGAAGGCGGAAGCAGATTATAGCGGTTCAAGCATTACCGTTCTCGAAGGTCTAGAAGCAGTTCGTGTCCGCCCTGCAATGTACATTGGTTCCACCGATATTCGCGGGCTTCACCACCTCGTTTGGGAAGTGGTCGATAACTCCGTGGACGAAGCTTTGGCTGGCTTCTGCAACCATATCGAAATTTCCATTTTGCCGGGTAACGGCATCCGCGTCACCGACAACGGCCGTGGCATTCCGACCGACATCCACCCCAAGGAAAAGGTGGGCACCATCCAGGTCGTGATGACCAAACTCCACGCCGGTGGTAAGTTCAACAATAGCTCTTATAAAGTTTCCGCCGGTTTGCATGGCGTGGGCGTGAGCTGCGTGAACGCACTTTCAAACAAGCTTATCGTGACAGTCCGCCGCAACGGCAGAGTCGTTCGTCAGGAATTTGCTCGTGGCATTCCGACTGGTCCGCAAGTCGATATCGGTGAATCTGATGGCACAACAGGAACGACTGTAGAATTTTATCCAGACGATACTATTTTTACGGAAACGGTTTATGTCTATGACACGCTTGCCACACGTTTCCGTGAACTCGCATTCTTGATGAGCGGACTTCGCTTGACGCTCACGGATGAACGCGACCCGGAACACAAGCAGACCGATACATTCTGCTTCCCCGGCGGCGTTTCTGAATTTGTGCGTTATGTGGATGAACATCGCACACCGCTCTTTAGCGAACCTATCCACCTGTTGCTCCCGGACGGACAATACCCGTTGGAAGTTGCCATGTGGTACAATGACGGTTATCAAGAAAACTTCTTTAGTTTCGTCAACAACGTAAATACCTACGATGGCGGCACGCACGTGACAGGCTTCAAAACAGCCCTCACCCGCGTCATCAGCAAGTTTGCGCAAGACATGCCCAAGGGCAAAAAAGAAGCACAGATTACTTCGGAAGATATTCGCGAAGGCCTTACCGCAGTCATTGCAATTAAAGTATCGCAACCACAATTCGAAGGGCAGACAAAGCGTAAACTCGGCAACTCCGAAATTGCAGGTTACGTAGCATCCGCATTCGGCGCAAAACTCGAAGAATACTTCCAAGAAAATCCGGCTGCGGTCAAGATCATTTTAGATAAAGTTTATAACGCCGCCGTGGCTCGTGAAGCCGCACACCGTGCACGTTCTCTTGCCCGCCGCAAGAACGTTCTTGAAAGCGGCGGACTTCCGGGAAAACTCGCCGACTGCTCTAGCCGTGATCCGAAAGAATGCGAAATGTTCATCGTGGAAGGTGACTCTGCAGGTGGTTCTGCAAAGATGGGACGTAGCCGCGAATTCCAGGCTATTCTCCCGCTCCGCGGTAAGATTTTGAACGTCGAAAAAGCAAGTCTCCATCGCGTGCTCGACACCGAAGAAATTCAGAACCTCGTAAACGCAATTGGAACAGGCATCGGAACAGAATTCAAGATTGAAAAGCTCCGTTACGACAAGATTATCATCATGACCGATGCTGATGTCGATGGTTCCCACATTCAAACACTGTTGCTCACATTCTTCTTCCGTTATATGCGCCCGCTGATTGATACAGGCCACATTTACCTCGCCATGCCGCCTCTGTACAAGTTAAAAGTCGGACAAAAGGAACGCTACTTGTTCGATGAAAACGAAAAAGACAAAGTCATGGCAGAAGTCGAAGACAAGAAGAATGTCACGATTACCCGATTCAAAGGTTTGGGTGAAATGTCGCCGGAACAGTTGAACGAGACGACCATGGATCCGAAATCCCGTTTTCTCAAGCAGTGCCACGTGGAAGACAGCATTCTTGCCGACCAGATTTTCAGCATGCTCATGGGCGAAGACGTGGAACCGCGCCGCAAGTTCATCGAGACAAACGCATACAAAGTCTTGAAAGATTTGGATATTTAAATGAGTCCGACGAAAGCCGACTTCAAAGCCGTTTTATCGCAAGCTCGTGATCTGGTAAAGGAAGCCCTCGACCAGACGGAACAAGTCATCATGCAGGTGGCTCAAAATGCGCCAGCAGGGATTTCTGACCGTCTCGTATCGCTGTTCAGCCGCAAAGGCAAGCGCATCCGTTCAACACTCCTTTGCCTGCTAGCTAACTGCGGAACGCAAAAGCCCGATTTAAAACGAGTCGCACATTCTTGTGCAGCCATTGAGCTTTTGCACTTAGCAAGCCTCGTCCATGACGATATCATCGACGGCACGGACGTTCGACGCGGGCAAAAAACGGCCCACCGCGAATGGGGTACGCAAGTGGCAGTGCTGATTGGCGACTATGTGCTTTCACAATCCATGCGTTGCGTCATTGACGAAGATTCGAATATTCCGGGAATCATCTCGGATGCGGCAGACAAGCTTATCGTTGGCGAAATTTTAGAACTCGACCATTGCGGAGACATGGCTCTTTCGCGTAAAGCTTACAACGAAATCATTGACGGAAAGACGGCAGCCCTCATTGACGCAGCAGCGCGCCTCGGCGGCATCATGGCCGGTTTTGACAAGCCAATGGTTGATGAATGCGCCAAGATGGGGACGCACTTTGGAATCGCATTCCAGATTATCGACGATTTGCTCGATTACGGCTACGGCTCGGTGAATATGGATAAGGCGAAGTTTACGGATCTTTCCAATGGTCTTATTACGCTCCCGTTGCTCTATTACTTCGAAGACTGCAATGCCGAAGAACGCACAGAAATGGAAAGCCTTATCGCAAAGGCATCCGAAGAAGGCATTCCCGAAAAAATTCATGACCGATTAATGGCCAAAAAGAGCTTTGCAAAAGCCAAAGCTGAAGCTCAGGAACATTTGGAACAAGCTCTAGCCATCGCAGACAAGTTTCCAAAGAGTCATTTCACAGAAGAAATCCTCGCCATGTTCTCCAGCATGAGCGAAAGAGGAAATTAGTTTCGCAGTAAACAGTAAGAATGACGACCAAAAAAGCGGCTACTTTGCCGCTTTTTTACTTCTTCCGCATCCAGACGGCCAGGAATGCAAACACGGACAAGAAGCAAATAGCGATGATGATCCAGAATGCTACTGGAGAGCCAACGGTAGCATCGCCGTTCATGCCAAACGGCAGCTTCACGTTCATACCGAACAAACTTGCGAAGAACGTCGGGAGCGATATGGAAATCGTTACGATAGTGAGGTTCTTCATCAGCTGGTTTACGTTATTATTGATAACGCTTGCGCGGGCATCCATCATGGATGTCAAAATGTTGGCGTAAATGTTTGCCTGTTGCAAACTCTGACCGTTTTCAATCTGGATATCTTCGAGGAGTTCGCGTTCAGCTTCCGTCCAGTTGAGGCTGCGCCCCAGCTGGAGCTTGCGAAGCAAGGTATCGTTACTGTTCAAGGCGCTCACATAGTAAATCAAGCCCTTGTTCAAGCTGAACATCGACAAGAGATACTTGTTTTCCATCGACGTATTGAGGCGCTGTTCCAAGTCGTCATTGATGCGATTCATAATTTTCAAGTGTTCATTGAAATGTGAAATCGCAAAACTCAAGACACGCAATACAAAAGTGTTCAAGCTATCAATCTTCGAAAACTTGCGTTCATCCATCACAGGGATGTCGCTGTCCGTAAGGAGCAAAACCCAATCCTTGAAAATGAAGATACCAAAGGATTCCACACGGAACTGAAAGTTGTCTTCGGCGGAATAGTTCTTCGGCTTTTTAAACACGATGGTCGTAAAATCATCGTCATATTCGATACGGGAAAGTTCGTCGGAGTCGAATGCAGAAGCAATCGTATGTTCCGTAATCTCATATTCCTTGACAAGGACGCTACGCTGTTCCTGGCTCAAAGAACCCATCATGACAATATCAGCAGCTTCCTCGCTCGGAGCTACGGAGAGACGACCGGATTCGATCTTGTAATACTTGAGCATAAACGCCCCCTTTATCGAACGGAGGTAAATATAGTAAAAGGCGAGTGCAGCGACAAATTATTTAAATATTTTGTCATTGCCGAGCCGCAGTATATGCGCTCAGAAAGAGCGCCACGTAGAAAAAAGACGAGAGATATAGCATAAAAAAAAGTAGTGAGCGATGAGCGACGAGCTGTGAGCTATGAGCGATGAGCACGCAACTTCGTTGCTATGAGTGATTTTAGTGACGCAATATAAAAGCCCCGGCCAAAAGCCGAGGCAATCTTTACACATTGTCGTCTAAAGCGAGCGACGAGCGAGCGTTCTTTCGTCTAAACTACACACCCTTCTTGAACTTCTTGCTCCACCAGAGAACGATCGGAGAGCAGACGCACACAGAAGAGTAAGTACCGATAAGGATACCGAAACACTGCACCAAGCCGAAATCGCGGATCGAAGAACCACCCATAACAGCGAGGACCACGCAAACGAAGAGCGTCGTGAGAGAGGTAATCACCGTACGGCTGAAGCATTGGTTCAAAGAGCTATTGATTGTGCGTTCATAGTTGGCGGAACCGAACAGGGCCGTATTTTCACGGATACGGTCGAAGTTAACGATGGTATCGTTCACGGAGTAACCAATCATCGTGAGGAGTGAAGCAATCAAGGCGCCGTCGAAGGAGAGGCTGAATGCCGAGATAAAGCCGAGCGTGATGATGGTATCGTGGATAAGGCCAAGCACAGAAGCAACACCGAAGCCAAGGCCCATCTTACCGAATCGAACCCACACATAGAGAGCAATGCAGAGCCATGCGATAATCACAGACAAAATAGCATTGAAGCGGAGTTCCTTACCAATCGTCGGACCCACAGCGTCTTTAGCGACGATTTGGCACTTTTGGTTAGAAGCTTCGAAAGCCTTAGCCATAGTCGCTTCAAAGCTGGCGTCATCAGCACGAACGCTAATCTGATAGGAGTTCGCAGACGTACCACCGAGAGAACGGACACGAGCACCTTCAATGCCTGCCTTGCTCAAAGCACGATTCAAATCTGTTTCGTGCTTGGCGTCATCTGCATACTGAATCGTATAGACCTGACCACCTGTGAAGTCGATACTGAAATCGAAACCCTTCACTGCGATGCAAGCGATACTTGCAATAATCAAAATCCAGGAGAGAGCCTTGAACTTGCCGCGATTCTTCATGAGCGGGAGGTTGGCGTTGTTCAAAGCCTTGAAGCCAGAACCGATAGAGAGCGTCGTTCTATCGCGCTTAGCGAGTCTCCAATCAAGAACGGCACGGGAAACCGTGATAGCGCAGAAGAGTGACGTAAGAATACCGATAGTAAGCGTAAGACCGAAACCCTTGACAGATCCCGTACCGATTTTGTACAAAATAAGGCCCGTCAAGACCGTCGTCAAGTTGGAGTCCAAGATGGCGCTAAATGCACGTTCATAACCCTTTGCGACAGCGGCACGAGCGGTAAGTCCGTTCTTGAGTTCTTCACGGATACGTTCGTAAATAATCACGTTCGCGTCGAGAGACATACCGACGACGAGGATGAAGCCTGCAATACCCGGCAACGTAAGTGTTGCGTTGAACACAGACATCACAGCAGCAGTCACGAGGGCGTTGATCATCACGCCGATACTTGCGATGAAACCACCGAGGCGGTAGTAAGCAACCATGAACACCAAGCAAATCAAGAGGCCGATTGCACCGGAACCGAAGCCCTGAACGATGTTTTCTTCACCGAGGGTAGCACCGACGGTACGGCTTTCGATAATCTGCATCGGAGCCTTGAGAGCACCAGCCTTCAACACGACAGCGAGGCGGTTAGCTTCGGCCATGTCTTCGAGACCCGTAATCTGGGCTTCGCCGTTCGGGATACGGTCACGGATGACCGGAGCACTGATAACCTGATTGTCAAGAACGATAGCCATCTGCTTGCCAACGTTTGCAGCAGTCACAGCGGAGAATTTCTTAGGACCAATGCCACCAAAGCGGAGGTTCACGGCAACTTCACCGGCGCTGACACCGTCGCTTACGCGGTACGGGCGAGCATCCGTAATATCGTCACCGCCCATTTCTGCACGACGCTTGAGGAGGTAAAGACGCTTGGCCTTGACCTTGGAATCGCGGCGGAGCTTTTCGAGACCACTACCGAAAGCGAAAGCGACATCACGCGGAATGAGCTTCTGCACGCCTTCCGTTTCGAGGAGCTTTTTAACCTTTTCGATGCTTTCTTCAGCAATGAAACCGCCATTGCCGAAAGAAATGAAGAAAGAAGAAAGCGGCAGTCCAACCACGTCTGCCGGAGCGGCCTCGGCCTCAGCGACAGCGGAATCCTTCTTCTCGGCAGTTTCAGTCTTAGCCACGCCACCAGCGAGAAGTTCTTCGTCCGACAAAGATTCCTTCTTTACAGAATCCGTCTTGGAAGAATCCGTCACAGCGGAATCAGCAGCAATGTCGGTCGTTTGACGAGTCAAGTACTGGTCGATAAGGCCAACAACCTGCGTAAACTTTTCAGATTCGGCGAGAATCTTGAATTCAAGTTTTGCCGTAGAACCCACGAGAGCCTTTGCCGTGGAGTCATCCACACCAGCCAGTTCAACGACAATGCGGTCATCGCCCGTCGGAGAAATCTGCGGTTCAGAAAGACCGTACTGGTCAACGCGGTTACGGATGATTTCGAGAGACTGAGCCTGAATATCCTTGATATCGTCGCCATCCTTGAGGCTGGACTGATCAATCTGGAGCGTAATGCTGGTACCACCGGCAAGGTCCAAACCGAAGTTGATGGAACTTGCACCGAGCTTCGGATTTTCCTTGAGGAAAGTCTTCTTTACCTCTCCCTTCTTGGAGTGAACCTGAATAGAAGGCCATACAGAGTAGGCCGAAAGAATGATGACAGCAAGAATGACTAATTCTCGCAAGCCGAATTTATGTTTATTCATTTGTAATCCCTTAAAAGGCATTAAACATAGTTGTTTGCGGCACAAAGATAGAAATTTAGACGAAAGACGATAGACGATAGACGATAGAATATAGCAGAAAAGGGGGGGGGGAAGTAGGCAGTGGTTGGTGGTTAGTGGTTAGTGGTTAGGAATGTAGTCGGAAAAGCGCTATTTTTAACTATGGGCGATGAGCAATGAGGCATGAGCTGAGAGCTATCAGTATATACAGGCGGCGAAGCCGCGATTATTCACCTAAAACCTAATACCTAATACCTGAAACCTGTAACCCACTCAACAAATTTCAAAAAACGGGTCCGGAGTTGCAGCCGAAACATGCAGTGTCATCTTTTTCTTGCCGAGGGTACGGACGATGTTCATGCAGCCAGAGTTGCAAGAAATTTCAAGGGAACCATCGCGAAGCACGCGATTTTTCTTGCGAAGAGAAATCAAATCTTTTACGTAACTATATATAGGCTTACGTTCGCCTTCAGCAAATTTATCCCACGGGAACGCACGGCGGTTATCGGGATCCTTGCCCCCTTCCATGCCAATTTCGTCGCCGTAATATACACACGGAGCCCCCGGCAAAAAGAACAGAATCGATAACGCAAGCTTCACCCGCTGCAAATTGCTGCACGGGAGCGACTCCAAGCGAATCGTATCGTGACTCCCCAGCAAGTTCATCGGTACGCCAAAACGTCCTTCAGGAAACGCATCACGCAAACGCTTCGCAAACTCGGCTACATCTATAGCCTTCTCATCAAAAAGATACGCCAAAACAGCACGACGCAACGGATAATTCATCACGCCGTCGAACTGGTCGCCTTGCAACCATCGCGAAGGTTCATCCCAAATTTCACCAACAATGTACGCCTCGGGGTTTATCGCCTTGATGCGGCGGCGGAACTCTTGCCAAAAACTGTCATCGTCAATTTCATTCGGAACATCAAGACGCCAACCGTCAATGCCGCGTTTCATCCAATACTCGCCCACCGAGAACAGGTATTCGCGAACATCGGGATTGTCCGTATTGAACTTCGGAAGCGCGGGGTAGCCCCACCAACAATCGTAATTGGGCTTGCCGGAATACGCATGGAGCGGCCAACCGTGCACATGGAACCAATCGACATACGGAGAATTCTTGCCCAGTTCCATCAAACTATTGAACTGGAAAAAACCACGCGAGCAATGATTGAATACACCATCCAAAATCACGCGAAGCCCTAACTTATGAGCTTTGCGAACAAGCTTATCAAAATCCTTGAGCGTTCCCAACACCGGGTCTATTTCAAAGTAATCGACCGTATGGTAGCGGTGATTGGAATTGCTCTTGAAAATCGGACACAGATAAATTGCATTAACGCCCAAAGACGCAACGTATTCTAACTTATCACAAATTCCTGCAAGGTTCCCGCCGAACATGTTTTCACGAGTCGGTTTACTCCCCCACTCTACAAATTTTCCGATAGCCTTGTAACGCGAACTGCGACAAAAGCGGTCCGGAAAAATCTGATAGAAAATAGCGTCTTTAACCCAAGCAGGAGCGTTCATTGTTTAGTAGGAAGTAGGAAGTAGGAAGTAGGAAGTGGTTAGTGATTAGGGGTTAGGAGTTTGTCTTCCTCGCGAAGGCGTGGATCTATAATAAGAACTGTCATTCCGAGCCAAACCCTCGACTGAATCGAGGGTGACAATTGAACTGCGGCTCCGCCGCCTCTCGTCTCTCATCTCTCATAGCTCACAGCTCAAAGCGAGTGCAACGAGCAATCTCAAAGCGAAGCGACCTCAAAGCGAGTTTACGAGCGACCTCACGGCTCATAGCCGCGAAGCGTTAAATTTTCCACAGCGGGCGGTTCTTACGTTCATCGACAAGTTTCGCAATATCCAAAATCAGCCCAGCATTGGCAAGCATGTCCTCGACGCTGCACGGAGTACGGTACGTCCAGTTGTTGCCTCCGACGGTTCCCGGAATATTGACGCGTTCTTCCTTCGGGTCATCCACTGAAAGCGAAGCCGAAAGCGCGAAGTAATCCTGGATTGGCGGAATGCAGAACAAACTATTCGCAGTAAACACGTGCGAAAGGATGTCATGCACCACAGGCGGCGAGAGCTTTTCAGGAGCAACGCCCGGCAAGCCCGCGTGAGACCAGTAGAAGCCCTTGTCGAAATCGCTTTCTTCCCAGAGACCACGCAACGTCGACGTGTCGTGGCAACTCGTAGTACAGACAGAAAGACGCGGATAGTCATCCATGCTGTAATACGGCGAATACGGCACATTCCAATCGCGGGCCCAGCGTTCAATACGCAACGACATGATGTTCAACTTTTTGAGCACAGACGGCACGCACGGCGGCACTGCGCCCAAGTCTTCCGCACAAACAAGCATATCCGTTTCATTTGCGAGTACAGACAAAAGCTTCATCGCGTTCTGTTCCCAGAGAGCATTTTGAGCTTGTTCGTTCTGCCCAATCAATTCATGGAGTTTTTGTTGTTCGTTTTGCGGAAGCGTGAATAGCACCGGCTGGTTGTACCAGTACCAGTAAGGATAGAACGTATTTTCGTCGCCCGTCGGGATGAACACGCGGTTCCAATAAACGCGAAGCATGGCATCCTTGACTTCTTGCGGTTCGTCCAAAGCAAGAATCGACTTTTCGGACAAAAGTACCGGCTTGATGACAAAGCGGTCGAACTTTCCCGACAAATTTTCAAAATACAACGAAAGGAGTCTGTCCGTCTCCGCACCGAGGAATTCGCGCAACTGATCAACAGAGAAATTCGGACGGCGCAGATATTCCAACGTTTCACGACAGAACCCCGCATTGCGCAGCACTTCCCACGTGAGCGGAATCGACGGCTGGAAACGGCCTAGGATGCCCGTCACTTCCTGCTCTGGAATCGCCCAAATGCGGAAGAACCCAAGCACGTGGTCAATGCGGTAAGCATGGTAGAACTTGCTTGCCTGAGCCAAGCGGCGACGCCACCAGCCAAAGTCATCGGCTTCAAGAACGTCCCAGCGGTACGTCGGGAATCCCCAGTTCTGGCCGCCATAGCTGAACATGTCAGGAGGAGCACCGGCACGGTCCGTAAGCGAGAAATACTTGCGGTCAAACCAGACATCGGCACTGTCTTCATTGATGAGGATTGGCACATCGCCCTTGAGGCGAAGCCCCAGCTTGGACACTTCGTTCACCGCTGCGGTAAACTGCCCTTCGGCGGTATATTGCATCCATGCCTGGAAAAGCGTATCCCTGTAATTTTTCATCCAAAGTTTATCGATGTCAGCAGCGGAGGGGTTCTGGTACTTTTTCCAATCCTTCCAACTGGCTTCACCGTTTTGCGCTTTGAGCGTGCAATAAACGCAATAAGACTTGACCCAAGAATTTTTATCGACCCAAGCCAAGAGCTTTTTCGAAGTCTTGAGGACATCGTAACGGGAATCGAAAATCTTGCGGAGAATCGTGCGTTTCCATGTGGTAATGCGGTAATAATCGACACGCTTGATATCTGCAAACTGTTCGCGGGCGTTTTCAATTTCGTTTTCAAACTTTGACGCCCCATCGACAGACTGGACGTTGATAAAAACGGGGTTCAAAGCAAACGCGCTGCGTGCACTGTAAGGGCTAGATTCCGAGCCAGTATCATTTACAGGCAAAAGCTGAATGATATTGAATCCGCAAAACTTGGACCACTGGGCAAAAGGAATCAAATCCAGAAATTCGCCAATGCCAATGCTGTGCTTGCTGTGAAGACTAAAAAGGGGAACGGCTACGCCGGTTTGAAAAGAAGTTAAATCACCATATCGCATGCTTCAAATATAACTCTATTTTTTTAATGTTATCATGTTAAAAAAAACAAGCAAATAAAAAAGGCTCGGTTATTCCGAGACCATTTTCCATAATTCTTAATCGTTTTTCACTAAAAGTTAAGCACGCTTGGTGTTTTTCTTAAAGCTTTTGATCAAGAGGGCGGCGAGAATGCAGTACATTTAGACTCCTTTATTTTTGCGCGGCCAATATTAAAAAACTTTTACTAACGCGTCAAGGGATTTTAATATATATTTTGCCATCATTTTTGGATATTTCGTCCACGCTGGACATAAAGACAATCTCTAGACATTCTAAACTTCATCATACCCATATTTTTTGTATTTTGTAAAAGCAATGTTTTCGCTGAAAAAAATTTTATTGCTAACAAGCTTTTTATTTGAACTCACATTTGCTGAAGACAATGAAAAGCTCTACGATTTTAATTACCGCATACAAAAAACAGAAATAGATTCTACAGAAATCTATGAACGCATGATTTTCCAAGAACAGAGCAAAGCTTCCGCAACAACAGGTCAAATTCTACTCGGTTTTGGGATTCCCTTAACTATCGGAGGAGGCATCGCCATCTACAAGTCCGCAACATTTGATGACAACGAACAATTCAACACCGCAGTATTCGGAATTCCACTCGCAATCATAGGCGTGCCAATGATTATTTACGGGATTTACGATATCGCAAAATCAAAAAGTCACAATCGAAAGCAAGAAGAATTAAAGAAACAGTATTTTTATTACAAATACAAAAAACAAGCAACACAATTCTTCATAGCGCCGTTCATCGGACTCCACGCCCAAGCCGGTATCAACTTGTTCGCAAAGTTTTAAAAATCATATTCCAAACAGAAATGAAATAGCAATTTCTGTTCTACCACACAAAAAAAGCAAAGCCACGGAGAGTATCTGTGGCATCGTGTTTATTTTTGGAGAGAGAAAGTTTTTAGTGTTTATGCGTTCTTGACGTGCTTTTTGAAGCTTTTGATCAAGAGGGCAGCGAGAATGCAGTACATATTTTTGACTCCTTGTTTTGACGCGGCCAATGATAACAAAATTTTACTAACGTTTCAAGGGTAAAAAATATAAATTTAGCTATTTTTTCAATTATTTCATAAAATATTTCAAATCATATTCTTTTTGCCCACTTTCATCATAGTTTTTCTTAAGAGTCCCATTTTCATCGTAATAACACCATCCGCATCTCCAAACAAAATCTTCAACAAACTCACTATCGACGATTTCATTTACTGTATATCTTTTCAAATCAATCGTAAATTCACGAGCTCCCTTTGGCGAATCAATCAAAAACCACGCCTTTTCACATTTTTTAGGATCCGTAGATTCACAAAAGTGTTTTTCCAATACGGCTTCTTCATAAGCGGCTTTATAAATACGATTTCCGCGATAAGTCACCATTTTTAGCGTTCCGCCTTCAATCGTGGATACAAAATCCGCGATTGCCTGCTGGGTTGCAAAATTCAGGTCGCAAGGTGCAAAGGCACCTTTTTCTTGCCAGCATACGTCATAAGGGACTAGAAACTTTTTATCGGACTTAAATCTCACATCCAGCACATAAATAAAATCAGACAAGTCATCTAAAGTTTTTTTCATGGAAAAAGATGTTTCAAACGACGAATCGACAAACATATCATAAAATTCCGAATAATTTATGGTTTCAGTCAATTGTTTCTGTGCGCTGATTTCAGCAAAAAGATAACTGCATTTTTCCCCATCCGACGTTGCACAATACGATTGCATTCCTCCGTCTTTTTTCATCTTGATACCACTTTTTTTAGTATGATACCTAAATAACGAAGGAACAGAATCCCCATATGCATTTTGGGGATGATCGATAACATACGGAGCATAATAAAGAGACTGTACCACAAATTTCAAACCCTTTGTTGAATCAAAGTAGTACACTCTATTCAATATATTTGCAATATAAGTGGAATCCAAATCGCATGGATACCGAAAAATCATGCCGTCATTATTTTTTTCACAGAAATCATAAAGTTTCAACTTTTGTGGAGCATTCTTATAAAGAAAATCGGACTTGTTTATTTGTTCAACATCGCTAGCAAGTATTGCTTCCCAAGATTTGTTAATTCTTTCTTGAGAGGCACAAGCCACAAAGACTAAACATGCAAGCCCTAAATAGAGCGCCCATATTTTAAAAGAATAATTTTCCATGAAAACCCCGAAAAAAACTAGGTATAATTTACAATAATTCACCGCACTGGATTCTTCGTGGCTATCCGCCGCCCTGGATGACGTTTTTCTTGCAGTTTCTAGAGAAAAAAGGCCGTTCCGTCCCCATCTCGCTCGCTGAAATTTGGTAAATTTCGTTTTTCCGCTTAGTTACGGGGCTTTTCGACATTCAAGGCATTTTTTAGGCACGAAAGAAAAAAAACTCCATTCAACCGCTTTAGATTGAATGGAGCCTTTCAACACAGCAAGCGCAAGGACAAAGCGCATGCAACGTAAAAACAAAAAATATAGTTCACAAAGTCAACGGGAACGGAAAAAATTTATTTTCTAGGCGGTTTTGCCGTCCGGGGCCTCGTATATGCCCAATAGACGCGCCTCGTTTTCTATGGCCTCTAGGTCTATGGGGGTTTTTCTTTGCTTGTCGTTCGCCGCCGGGTTGAAGTCAAAAAGGTACATTTCCCTTAGTTCCTTGACGGCGAGAACGGCGGCGCCCGGAAATTCCCGCCGCATTTCCACAACATCCAACAGGCACGCCGCCAAATGCTCGTTTAACCCGGCCTTGAAGCTATCCCCCGATAGTTCGAGATCATGCCTAATTGCGGCTATAGCCTTAGAACAACGCTTTATGAAGCGTGAAGCCCCCTTTTCAGCCGTCTTTCTCTGAAACCCTGCATAGATGGCGGCGTTTTTCGTGCAACCGCTCAAGGCGTATTCACGGGCGAAAACGGCGAGCTTTGGCGAAAGCCCGAAATCATCCTTTAACCGTTCGTCACTCCAATTTTTCGAGACCACGGCACGCCGTAGCCGCTCAAATTCCCCGAACTGCTGGGGCGTTATCGTTCTAGTCTTTCGTGGCATTTCACGGAAAAAGCACAAAAAAACATGGTTCAAGGCAACACCAACCAAAGCAAACGGAGCGAAAGCCCGTCATTCGAACGGAAACGGGGCCGCAAGACCGTTTTTCATCCAGCATGAGCAAACGCCCACACGGAAGGAAAAACGGCTTTAAAGTACGAAAGAATGCAAAATAGAACGGGGTCAGTTTTTATTTACGCAAAAACTGCGTCAAATAACAGAATCCAAGCATGCCGGACGGGCCGTAAAAAAAGCGTAGTTAAGCAAAACAAAACGAAAGTTTAGCGACATTAAACCACAAGACACAAAAACAGCCTATGGGCTTTAATTGCGTTTTAACGCACCTTGGAGCCGTTTTTCCTCTTTGGGGTGTAGTTGCCCATGGTAGGCACGAAAAAAACAAGCCCACGACACACGAAAAACAAAAATGCAAAGCCACGGACGGGAACAACCGGAGCGAAACAAGCCCAAGACGTTGAGCGATCGGCAAAGATGCGGTGCTCCAGCGTCCACGCCCTCAAGGCGAAAAAACTTTTCTTTTTGCATTTATGCCCTAAATCTTCCTACAGAAAAAAAAACGCTGAACGCTTAACGGAACCGTCCACGGTTCCGGACTCTATTTTTCTCTTTCGCTTTTCCTCTGTTCCTTTTTTTTCGTTCCCGGTCGAAAAAAAACGTCATGAAAATTTTTGATTTTTCGCATTAGAGGGAATAGAGGAAAGTAGAGGAAAAGAAGATTAGAATTAAAAACAGAAAGAAGAACAATAGAGGAAATTATTTTGAAGATTTTATAAATAAAATCTTCGTGTTCAGTTCTTTAATGGAATAATGTTTATTCTTCTCTTTACTTAACTTAACTTTACTTAACTTAACTTTACTTGGCATCACTAAGCATCGTTTAGCACATGCATTAGCAGTGCACAAGCATAATTTAGCACATGCACTAGCATTTTTTAGCATATTTTTTAAACAAATTAAACACACTTTTCAAAATAAAAATTGCCGTCTAACAACGGCTTGTAAAACTGAACTTTAAACTAAAATGTTTAGGTTTATTTATTGATTTGAAGAAAAAAAAATTAGCTAGATCAATCCAACTTTTTATTTATTATAAAGCTTTAATTCCATTTTCAAATGGGCTATTTCATTCTCGTTTTCAATGATTTTCGTATTTAACGATTCTTCAATTTTCCTTGACTGCTCATCCGGAATTTCAACAGACGTTGCACTGAACGATGATTTTTTCCATAAAGACAGATGATTTTTTATTTCTTCGGTTTCAACAATCAAGCGGTTCATTTTCTCCGTTTTCGCAATTTTAATACCAAACATTTCATCAAGCGTCATGCCCATTTCTAATAACTTGAATATTTTAGGGTAATCCGGAAATGAAACGCCATTTTTCCATGACGATACGGCTGCCTTTGTCAAATCAAAAGCACTAGCAACGTCCTTTATTTTTAGCCCCGTTCTATCTAAAAAATGCTGAAACCCATTAGAAAAAGTTTCAAGGGCCTCCATCTTGTCAAATTCAAAGCAATCGTCAATCATATAATCATAAAATAGAAATAAACAAAACTTTCAAAATGAAAATAAAATTTTACTTCAAAAATTCAATTTTCCATTGTTAAGTTAAAATTTAATTTATAAATTTAAAGTAAAAATTATCAAAGTCAATTTAGATTTAACACAAAAGATAAAAACGACATATACAGGGATTAACCTCCATGAGAAAGAAACCAAATATTGACCCGAAACTAAAAGCCGCATGCGATTACATGGCATTTGCAAAAGGCGGAGCGAAAGTAAAACCGGGAGACGTTGACGGCCTGCACCCACTTCTATCCCGTTACTGTAGGATTTGCGACAGAATCAAGGCTAAGGGAGACGACAAGCTAACAGCGGATGCCGTAAAGCTGGGGGCGGAACTCACGGCGTTTTTCACGGCGGCGGAATACCTCGACAGGTTCAACACAGCAATTATCGAAGCCGGTAAAATGGTAACCGAAGCAATGACGGCGTATAGCGAAAAAACAACAAACAGCAAAAAGAAAAAGGGGAGCAAATAATGACGCTCAACAACAAAAACAAAGTGCCTAGAAATACAATGTGTTCTTTGACACCCGAAGCGGCGGCGGTTATAGCACGCATGAGAAGCGAAACTCAAGAGGGCTACAGGCTCAACGTCCGGGAAGCCGTTTCTAGCCTTATCGTGAGAGAATGGGGGAAATAATGAACTTTGAGGCGTTTACAAGGTGCATGATTTCCGAAGCCGTGAAGCATCCCAGCAACTTCGAGCTGGGCGCCTTCTGGCGTTCAGTCCTTACGAACATGGTAAGCGGCCACCCTGACGAGAAGACAGAAGCCGGAGTTTTAGCCCGTGAACTGCTGGAAGCGGTAAAAACGGGCAAATAATGGAAAGCGAGCAAAAGGGGTAAAACTTGGCAAAAGTCAAAATAAAAGAAATTGAGGGCGTTTACGTGCTTATTAGACGCCTGCAATCTCTAGCTCTAGAAAAGGACGTTACAGAGCTAGGAAAATTCCACAAGGAACTAGCCATAGAGTTAGGGAGAAGCGACCCAAAAGGCGACACGGAAGCTAGCGTCTTTGCAAAAGAGCTTTTAGAAAACGCCCGTGATTACTTGCAGACGTACAGAACAAGGGCTCAAAAAGCGGCAAACGCACGCTGGGGAAAGAAGCCGCCAACGGCACAGCAACCCGAAGATTTTACAGACGAAAACCCGTTCTAGCGATCGGGCAAAAACAACAACCAAAACCAACAACAAACAAAGGACAAAGCCAAATGGATGCAACAGAACTTGAAAACAAATTATTAGAACCGAAGAATATCAAAAAGGCCGCCAAAGTTTACGCCGTTGTCTTTGCGTGCAAATACAAAATAATGACGTTTAGGGATGCCGTAAAAATTCTAAAGGGGATTAATCTAGAATGAAAAACGAAGCAAAAAAGAACGGGGCCGCACCGATCAACCACGAACTGCACAGCCCCACCACCGAAACGGCGGACTACATCAATATAGCCAAAAATTCAGCCCCCGACAGTTGGGAAAAGGTGAAAAGCGTCTTTTTCGGACGTGTGCCGGGATATTTGGACGAGGTGAACCAATGCTGCGGTTTTTCCCTCTGGACAAACGAAGCCGAAAAGGCCGCACAGTTAAAAAATGAATGGGACTTGATGGACGGGCCGAAAGTAAAGCGATTCTTGACACGTTCCGGGATTCTTTGCGGCGACCGTGTGAACCTCGTAGCGCTGGGGGCGGCACTCCGGGCAAAGCTTGCAATAGACTTTGTAAACAACCAAGACACGGAATTTTACGGCGTTTTCCTTTGGGACGAATGCGTAAAGGATTTAATAAAGTATTGCGACCGCATGGCGGCTGGTGAATTTTCCGGATGATGCGAAACATTTCAACGTACAACGTCACAGACTTGGAGCACTGCGGAGAAAAACGCACAGCCACAGACGAGGAGCTGGATGCAGTCGCAAGGCGTGGCGGCTACCCCTATTTCTACGTTACGGACTTCATCAAGTACCAGGAAAAAAGGGGGTGGAAGATCAACGGCCAGCCGATACGGAACAAGGCCGCAATATTTGCCGCATGGGCAAAGGCACGCAAGGCCCGTGGATACATCGACAACGAACTTTTAAACGTGCCGTAACGACAACTCAAGCAAAGGACAATTCAAGATGTTGTCACAGCAAGGCGATAAAGGACAAGCAAACGACAGCTGGAGAGCATACTACAGACAGGAAATAGAAAACGTGCGGCAAATGCCGGGCGGAAAATACAACCCGTTCGGCCTAGACGCAGACGCCCCAATTTCCGAACGTTACGAACAAATAAAGAAATACCGCATCTTGCTATACGGCGGAGAGTTCCGCCAAATAGTAACGATGTTCCTTTTCCAGTTCGAAAACATCTGTGAAAATTACGGATTCCCTCTTTTTTTCGTGCTCGATTTCGAAGCGTACCAAGCCGGGAAAAGCTGGAAATATGAAGGGAAGCCCATAAAAAACGTGAACGGAGCATTCTACAGGTACGCCGTAAAGAAGCGTGAAAGAATGATCAATTCTGGAGCGTGGCAAGGCGAGGACATGGAAAACTACATGTATTGCGGAGCCAACGAAGCGAACGGATAAACAGGAGGAAAAATGAACTTGAAATTTTTTGATTCGTTGCAAATTATGGACACCGAGGACAAACGGGAACTTTCAAAATTTGAAAAATTCGTGATTAAGTGCGCAAAGCGTGACCCGTCAATATTGCGCCGCCATCAATCCGTTTATTCAACAGGCAAGATTTACCCCCGTAGATGGGAAAGGACGCTAAAACATAGCCTCGACACGTATCTACAGGCCGAAGGCTTGCGACAGCTCGAAAAGGCGTTTTCGTTAGGCGTTGAAACCGTGATGGACGAAAACGTCCAGTTGCTGGAAATAAAGAACGCCGCCGTAAGGGTCGAAGGATTAGAAAGCGTTGGGACAACGTTTTTCAAGTCTTGCGATTCCGCTCCGGTATATGATGGCAAGGGCGAAACGTTCAATGACTTTATGGACGAACTAAAGTACATTGCGGCGAAGATTGTAGAGCATGCCGAGGACGTTTTCAGCGACTGGGTAAAAATGACGGTGGGCGTTCCTTATTATCCGGAAGAACGGACGGCGGCAATAAAAAGGAACTGGATTAACAATTTCGAGATTCTTTGCGAAAGTGCGAACACCGAAACAAAGAAGTACATAGCTAACGAGATTTGGACGGCGAAACAGCACGGACAAAACAAGCATGAAATTTACAAGGCCGTAGAAAAACAGTACAGAACAGAAATAGAAAAAGCGAAAACGGAAGCAAGAAAAGCCGCCGTAAAAAAGGAAATGGAAGCGGCAAAGGCTAGGGAACTTTCGAAGGCTTATGACAAGCTGAAAGCGGACATAAGAGAGGGGCTTGAAGATCGCATAAGCAACAAGGCGGAACTAGTCGCACGAACCGAAACGGGAAAGCTGAACCAAGCGGCAACAAGGGCAATTCACGAAGAAGTAGGGATAAACTACTATCAATGGCACACTACAATAGATGGGCGTGAACGTGAGAGTCATGCACTGTTAAACCGCCTTATCTGCTCACACGAAGACCCGGCGGCACAATACATCGAGAACGAAGACAACCCCGGAACGTTGACAAGGGAAAACCGCCCGGCTGGATCGTTCGAAGGCGAACCCGGCGAGGATTTCCAGTGCAGATGTTCATGCACTCCGTTTGTTCCGATACTGCACAGCAAGTACAGGGAAAAATTACTCGAACGGCTGGGGGAATAAAATGAAGGACTGCGGGGCGCTTTTTCCGGGAGTTGAATACATCCCCATGAAGCCCGACAATTTGCGGGCGTTCGTTTACGACATCAAAAATTTGGGGTTCACGCCGTACCGAAAAAGGCGGATTCTACAGGCTGTGGGGCGGCTTTGCTCGACAATCGCTTTTCTATACGTGAAGAAATACGGCGGCAAAGTCGAAATAAAGGAGTTCAGCGCCCCGGCATGGTTCGCCATAGAAAACGCCGTCAATCATTACGACTTTGAACCCGGCGGCAGTTCGTTCGCAACGCTTTTAATTTTTTGGTTGCGCCACGAATTCGACCAGATCATTTTCAAGAACGTGATACCAGCCCGTTACAGCGGCGACAAAAGCGCCCTAAAGTTCGTAAGTGCAGACAAGCCGCTAAAAAACAACCCGGACGGATTGACGATTTTAGACACGCTGGGAGACGAAAACACGGCGCAAGAGCTGGAGAGCGTAAAGATAAAAAGAACGCTTGACGAAATTTTCCTAAACGCCGATCTTGACGAAAAGTCTAAAGATGTTGTTCTAAAATACTTCGGAATAAACGACTTTTCGGGAATTGACCTTGAGTCAATCGCAAAGACAATGGGTGTTAGCAAAGAGAGGATCAGACAGATAAAAAACAAGGCTATAAGGCATCTAAGAGCGGCAATAATGAAATAAGAACATCTAGACAAAAAAGGAAAAAGCAATGGAAACAACCGAAACTTCAAAAGAAATAAGACGAAGCCAAACGGCACTAATACTGGAGCACCTCAAGGCAGGAAAAACAATAAACCCGATTGAAGCGCTAAACATGTTCAACTGCTTTAGGCTATCCGGGAGAATAGCCGACCTTAGACGGCAAGGCTACAACATCGTGACGGATTACGAGACGGCGAAGGGCAAACATTGGGCAAACTACAGGCTCAAAAAGGGGGTATAGATGAAAAAAGGCAAGGACGAGGAAAAACCGGGCAAGAGCCGAGAATTTGCCGGGGCTACTTATTACGATGTAACGAGGGCGGCGGACTATATGGGCGTGCATCCCTCGACACTCAAGAGGGAAACAAAGAACGAGCATATAACACACTTGAAGCTGGGGCGTGACATTTGGTACAAACCGGCATGGATTGACGACTATTTGACCGAAAGAACGAAAATAGGCGTATTCAAGCAATGAACAATTAACCACAGATAAACGGCGAAAGGGGCGGCGCCATGTTGAAATATTCCATAATACAGAGAAACCGGGCGGCGGGTTCGAAGATTTGGTATTTGCGGACGTTCGACACCGAAACAAAAAAAATAACGTTCGAAAGCCTAGACACGGACAAAAAGGGAAAAGCCCAGGAACTGCTAGACCGCAAGAATGCGGAACGGTTCAAGACACCTGCACAAATACAGCAAGAAAAGCAACCGCCAATAAAAAAGGCCGTTGCGTCTTGGCTCGATTTCGTGAGCCGTGGCAACCCCGGAACGTTTCACCAGTATTCTATCAACATCCCGCATTTGCTGGAGTTTTGCGAGGCCCACAAAATAGAACGCCTTGGGGAGTTCACAACGCAAAACGCAACGGAACTAATAGGCACATTCCCGGCTGAAAACAAGGCCAGCACCATTTTAAACAAAAAACGCATTTACAACAACTTTTTTAACTGGGCTTTCGCAACATACGGCATAGAGAAAATAAACCCTTTTACGAGGGTAAAAACGCCAAAGGTGAAAAGGGCCGAGAAAGAGTTTTGGACAGTCGAACAAATAGAAAGAATACTGGAAAATGCGGGAAACCCTTTAGAGCGTCTTTTGTTCGCCTTTATGGCCTTTTCCGGGTTGCGCTATTTCGAGGCCGTGGGGCTTTGCTGGGAAAACATCGAGGGCGGAAAGCTCTCTATAGTGGGAAAAGGCGACAAGCCCGCAAAAGTCCCGATAGGGGAACGCCTCGACAACGAAATAAAAATATTTCTTTCGGGCCAAAGCAAGCCCGAAAAAGGGCGCATCTTTCCAAAGATCGAAAACCAAAACGAAAACAAGCGTTTAAAAGTAATTTGCGAACGCTTGGGCATTCCGGGCAGGGCGCATTGTCACAAATTCCGCCATTCTTTCGCTAGTAACCTTTTGAGGGCCGGAGCGTCTATTATAGCCGTTTCTAAGCTCATGCGACACGAAAAGCCCGATATTACTTTAAGATTCTATAGTCACTGTTTGCCCGATGATCTAGAAAAAACATTGACCCTTTTATAGTTGCTACAAAACCCGTTTTTTTGTGTTTTTGGATTAACAGTCACGCATTGAAACGAGGTTAAACAATGGCGAATGACCTAAACGATTTACAGAAAGAAATTACAGGCCGCATAAAAAAGGCGTTCGAGGGGACTATAAAAGTAGGATGGATAGACGGCAACGGGAGCGGCGAAAAGGCGAACGAAAACCGCCTTTTCCGTGAAGCCACGGGACAACCAACAAACGCCCTTGGCGTGCCGTATTCGTTGGCCGGGATCGCCCGGACGCTGAACTTTGGACGACAAGCGGGGACAACCGCCGAAGGTAGAAGCTATCCCGAAATTCCAGCCCGTCCGTTCATGACGCTTGCGATGGATCAAATAAAAAGAGACCTGCCAGTATTGCTGAAACACGACCCGAGAGCAAGGGAGCTGATAAACAACGCCATACAAGGCGAAGGCGACCCGGACGGGCTAAAGAAATATCTAGGCGCCGTTTTCGTTGGCACCGTAAAGCGTGCCATGCGTGGAGAGTTCGGGCAGTTCGTACCGCTAAGCCCAAAGACGATAGAGCAAAGGCGAAAGCCGCACGGCAACAAAGAGGCGAATAACAACCCGCAACCGCTCATAGATTCCGGGCTTTTGGTTAATTCCGTAACGTTCGAGATAACAAAGGATTGATTTTTTCGACTGGAGAAACGAGAAAATGGAAATTACAGAAAAACAGCTATTAACAGTAAATCAGCTAGCTACAATAATAGATGTTCACAAACAAACTATTTACAAATGGATTAGGCTACAGGGAATGCCAGTTATTAGGAAAAGCAACAAAAAGAAATCACGCATTAGAATAGATTACGATCTATTCTCGAAGTGGTGGAAATCACCGAAGTAAAAACAGCTCAACAAACAACATTCAAGACAACAGAAAAGCCCCGGAAACGGGGCTTTAGATGTTTTACACTTATGCGCAATTAAGGAGAAAACACAGCCACGCCGCCGCCCTCGATATTGTGAACTTTTGGGGCGGTTCACAAAAAGGGGGCGGCGTGTTCACGTTCAACAATACACAAAACAGGACGGTAAAAATCAAGACCCCTTTTTCTTTTCGCCCTTTTCCAGTTCCTTAAAGAACTTTTCTATTTCGGATTCGTACATCGTGCCAAATTCCGGGCTTACCTTTTTGCGGAAATCAAAAACGCTAATACCGTTTTCTTCGCAATAACGGTAAACCTTGAGAGCGTTTTTGTACGCCGTGAAAATCTTGTTTCGTATTGCGTCAGCTTCTGCGTTGTCCTGCAAAAGAATTTTATGCGGTTTGTAATTGCATGCCGATTTGAACTCCGTGTAATTCTCGTACATGACGTAACGCAATACGTTATCAACGCTCGTATATTCCGGGTATTTCGGAACGGTACACATCTTGTCGAACATGCCACGCAAGAACAAAACAATTTTACCGCCAGCGTTTACCATAAATTCATAGAAAACGTCATTCTCATTTTTTACTTTTTCGGCCCATTTGTTTAAATGGTCCTTTTGTTTGTTCTCCCGTTCTTTCAGTTTGCGTTCCGCTTCTTTTTCCTTGGCTCGTTCCGCCATATATGCGGCGCTATACTTTTTTTCTTCTTCGAGTTCCATGTTTAACCCCTGCCGTTTGCTGCATCAATCATGGCATTTTGAGCGTCACGGGCGGCGATCCGCTTTTCCGCTTCTTTCGTTAGATATTCGTCCATTTGGACTTTTTCAATATCATTTAATCCATCAAAGCGGATGTTTTTTTCAAGCTTGATTTTCATTTTTTCGTTTGCTATTTCGTTTTGATCAAAAGCGCTCATTTTTTTTCCTTTGTTGAAGATTGATTTTTTTTTCGTTGATACAAAAGCACAAATAAAAAACGGCAAAGACAACACCGAAGACAAAAAAAAAGCCCCCTACATGCTCGAAACATGCAGAGGGTCGAACGACCCGCAAGATTCGCAAAAGCGGGACGGTACAAACACACAAAAAACGGGCGTGAAAGTCAAGAGAGAAAAAAAAATAAAAAAGCATCTTGACATTATCAAGATAATATCATATATTAAGGATATGAACGTAACAATAAGTAAACACGCACTGGATAGAATGGAACAGCGGGGCATTTCGGAAGCCGAAGTAAGACAGGCTTTCGACACCGAAAGCTGGGAAAGCGTGGACATTTCAAGCGTTGACGAAACCATCTTGATAGTTACAAAGACTTTCAACGGGAAAAAATGGCATTTCCTGTACAATCACGAGACAAACACTTTAGTTACCTGCTATCCAAAAAGGGGGCGCAAATGAAAAATGGACTTACAAAAAAAGAAATGGAAATAGCCGCCCATTACGAGGAAATGACGGAAGCCGAAGCCGAAAAGGAACACCGTTGGGCGGTAAAGAACGGGCTATCTTTCAGCGGCCCGGGTGCGCTTTCTAAGGCTATTGCGGCGTCCAAAGAAAGGGCGGCTGCAAAGGCTCGAAAGTCAAAAGTTGGAACCAGCTTTGACCCCGGCGTTCTCGAAGCGTTCAAGGCAAAGGCTGAACGGGTGGGGATTCCCTACCAGACGCTTTTGAACTCGATCGTGAAGCGCTACACGGAAGGGAAGCTAGACATAGAACCGGCTTAATTTTTACTCGCCCCTGCATTTTTGCGGGGGCTTTTTCATGGTTTCGTGAGCTTGAAAAACTAGGCATTATTTAGGCATTGTTTTATAATTTTATGCAGTTTTTCGTGGTTTTCGGTGCGTTCCGTTGCTCTCGTTTTTTCAAGCCGAAACCGTCCCGAAAGCCTTTATTTATTTGGTTTTCGCCCTATTTCATAGCAAAAACGCCGATTTGATTTGTCTATATGTTCCAAAATTGGTAAATTATGGGATATGAAACGATTTTTGCTTTTATGTCTCGGTTTAACAGCACTTTTAAACGCAAAGCCCTCTCTTCAAGTCGATAAAGAACGCATCGAAGCGGGCCAGACCTTCAATTTGCAACTCATTGTCCCCATTCAGGAATTGCCCGAAAATAGGGGCGCACTCCGTCTCGAAACCCGCAACAACTTCAAATTTCTCGGCCTCGACAGTGCCGACCAAGTCATCCGCCCAGACATGGATGATATTTTCAACTCGTTTTTCGGCGGTGGCGGCAGGGCGTACAAAGCACGCGTCTATTCGTTCAAGCTCAAAGCCCCCAAAAAGACTGGCATGCAAGATGTCGGCACGCTCACATGGATGATTGGCGGTGAAGCAAACGTCGTCAGCAACAAGATTCCCGTCAACGTGCAGCGATCCTATAGTGACGATGCCCTTGCCGTAAGCCTCACTCCCAGCAAAAAATCCATTTACGAAGGCGAACAGTTCAGTGTCACCTTGAGCCTCCACACGTTCGAACACTTCCAGGGTGGTTTGCAAGCCACGGACATGAGCACGGGCAACGACTTCATCGTACACCGCAATGACCTTTCGAACATGGAATTCAAGCCGGTCGAAGGCACCCGCCGCGAAATGAAGGCAACCACGCGATTTGCATGGTTAAGCCCGACCAAGAGCGGAACGCTTGAAATTCCGCCGTTCAAATTCAAATACACCAAGCTCGGCGAACCCAAAGTCGTCGAAGAAAAGAAGCAAATGGGCGGCATGTCGTTCTCCAGCAGGAGCGTCAAGCAGGAATCCATCGAAACGGAAACCTCCACCGCTCCTCTCGCCATTACCGTTCTCCCCCTCCCGACCGAGGGCAAACCCGCCGATTTCTCGGGAATGGTCGGTTCTTACAGCTTTAATGCGAACTTCGACCGCACAAACCTCAAGGTCGGCGAAGCTCTCACGTTATCCATCAGCATCAAAGGCGACGGCACTCCGGGAACAATCACGGACCCGAAACTCCCCGACTTTAGCGAATTCCGCTCGGTGCCGCCAGAAAACAGCATCAACAAAAACGCCAAAGGTGCAAAAGTCATTACGTCGAAAAACATAAAGGTGTTCCTCTACCCCAAGAAAAAAGGCACATTTGAAATCCCCGCCATTACATACTCGTGGTTCAACCCCGCCAAAAAGAAATACGAAACCGCTTCAGCTGGCCCGTGGACCATCGAAGTCGAAAAAGGCGACGCCCCGGCTGAACCCATTTACCAGCCTTCCGCACCTACAGGAACTTCTACTCCGGCAGTCCAGAAGCAAGAAATTGAATTCCTCGGTAGCGACATTCGCTTTATCCACCCCATTACAGACAAATCCGAGACAGCAGCACCGCACAGAAGCGTTTTGTTCTGGATTTTGTTTATTGCAGCCATTCCGTTCTACCTTATCGTAAACGCAGCCATCACGAGAAAACGCAAGCGCGACAGCAACACAGCACTTGTCCGCAAAGACAAGGCAAGCAAGTTGCTCAAAGAAAAATTCGCAAAAGCAAGCGAAGCACTCCACAGCGGAGACGGCAAGGCATTCTACGCAGCGCTCGAAAACGGACTCATCGACTACCTCAGCAATTTGACGAACGTCGAATTCAAGGGAATGACCCGCCCGCAAATGAAACAGGAACTCGAAAAGCGCGGAGTCAATAACGACACCATTAACGCAATTGACAGTTGGCTTGAAAAGTGTGCGTTTGTACGTTTTGCTCCAGTCACAGCCTCGACTGAAGAACAATCCCAAATGCTCGCGGATGTCGAAAAACTCTGCAAGGAGCTGAAGTTATAAGGGAAATTCGCTATGGATCCTATCACTCCCTGCGGTCGTTCCAGGATGACAAGGCGTGATAGAACAAAGAAATTTATAGGATGATTTTATGAAACTGAATAGAATTTTTTTAACAATCGCAGCTGCACTTTTGCTCATGGCAACAGCCAGTGTTGCAGCCGAAAAATGCCCAGGCATCGACGCCGGAACCAAAGCGTATAATGAAAACGATTTTGAACGCGCCATTGACGAATGGAAAATTTGCGTAGATGAAGGACTCGTAAACGCAGATTTGTATTACAATTTAGGCAACGCCTATTACCGCAGCGGTAAACTCGGTTTTGCGATATTCTATTACAAGTCGGCACTTCGTTTACGTCCAAACGACGACGACATCCAACACAACTTAAACTACGCTCAAACCAAAACCCGTGACAAAGAAGAATACGGAGAAGAAAATCCCATTTTGCAAGGACTCATGAATTTGCATCATGCGATTTCGCTCAAGAGTCAAATGAACATCGCACTCGTTCTCTTCTGGGCCATTGCACTTGTGATTATCGCCCGCCGATTCGTGAAAGGCGACCGAGGCAAGAACATCTGCACGGGAGCCGTATTTGCATTAAGCGTCATCCTCTGTACCATCGGAGCAAGCGCCATCTATAAGATGATAGTCCTCGAAACGGACATCACCGGAGTCGTCACCGCCGCCAACGCCGATGTGACAAGCGCCCCCAGCGACAAATCACAAACGCTCAACACGCTCAGCGAAGGCACGAGCTTTGAAGTCATTGGCGAACAAGGGAACTTTGCAGAAATTCGCCTCGGCGAAAAAATCCGCGGTTTCGTGAAACTCAGCGAAGTGGCGATAGTGAGATAGACGAGAGAGGTGTGAGGTCGAGCCATAGGCTCTTTGAGGTCGCTTCGCTTTGAGGGATGAGGAATAAGACTCATCACTCATTACTCATTACTCATTGCTCACTGCTCATGGCCCATAGCTCATCGCTCACAGCTCACCGCTCACTGCTGATCGGCTTTTCCCACGGGTAATTTGCTTGTAGCGAATCCCTGGGGCCTATGGGGATGACTACATCACTTGGGAAATAGCCTCGGCAATCGCCAACTGTAGCCCCCCAAGAAGCCAACGAAATAGTGCTAAGAACAGAAAAAGCCAAAATATCATTTGTCGGCGCAACGGATGACGGTCCAGAAGCACCTTCATAAGAATAACATTGCCTATAAACGACCATGCCAGCATAAACAACATTGTTTCGGCTAGCTTCTAGATACATGGCATCACCTGAAGTATAGACCTCGCAACTATCACTTCGAGAACAAGCTAAAGAACCGTTCTTATAAATAGCATAATCGCTCCTGCCATCAGAGACACGGACATTCATGCCCATGCATCCCACAAGCAGCAAGAGTAAAGCAAATAAAAAGAGAATTCGATTCATACCGCCCATTTTTTAATCATCACTTTATTTGACGCGAGACATAGCTTACAATTGGAATAAAATCGTCAGGCGTATAGGCGATATGTCCATAAGACCATACAACTTTATCGTTCTTTTTCAGTTTTTCAAAAATAACGGCAACACCCACTTCTTCTCGCAGTAATTTTATCTGCAACAGGTAATCGCAATCTTCTTTTTTTGAGACGATTGCGTAGCCATCTATAGTCGCGTATTCCTTGACCAAAGAAGTTATCCTTTCGGCATAATCTTCATGAACGCCCTGTAATTGCACAGGCAAAATAAAATACTCGGTTTTCGCCCACAAAGCAGATGCGAGCAAGAAAACTACAAATAAACTACGGAAGATTTTCATTTTAAAGTAATATACAAATTATGGTGAAGGGAATTAAGGAGATGCCCGAAGTCATCACAGATCAGGTCCGCCATGACGCGGGAAGCGAAGACGACACGTTCGCCTCACTGCTCATTGCCCATACCTCAAAGGGCCGTAGGCCCGACCTCACAGCTACACAATCTGTCCACCGCCGAGGACCATGTCGCCATCGTAAAAGACGGCACATTGGCCGGGTGTCACGGCAAAAAGCGGTTCGTCAAATACAGCGACCGCCTTATTCGTATCGACAACCGTCACTTCGCAAGCGACCGGACGCTGGCGGTAACGCACCATGCCTTCGGCACGGAACGATTCACCGATTTCACGCGATCCGCCGTGCCATTCGCAATTGACCATTTCCACGCGGTCAAAGCAGACCGCTGACTTGTCGCCAGTCACAAGAATATCGCCCGTTTCCGGGTCCACGTGCTTCACGAACGCGGGCACGCCAATCGCGACACCGAGGCCTTTGCGCTGCCCCACTGTATATTTATGGAACCCGTCATGCGTATTCCATACTTTGCCCTTTTCATCCACAAAGCGACCCGGCCGCGTCATCTCGCCAAAGCGTTCCTTCAAAAACTCCGTGTATTGCGAACCGTAGATGTCAAAGCAAATGTCCTGACTGTCGCCCGCCTTGGCGTTCACGAAACCGTTCTGTTCCGCGATTTCGCGCACTTCGCTTTTAACGAATGTTCCGAGCGGCGTGAGCACATGGTTGCGGCGTTCATCGGGAACCCAGAACAAAAAGTAGCTCTGGTCCTTGCCCAGATCGCGGCCACGCATTAGCCGACGCGTTCCATCGACTTCTTCGATGCGGACGTAATGCCCTGTCGCCAAAAAGTCAGCCCCCAGCGACTTCGCATAATCCATCATCCAGCCGAACTTGATAAAACGGTTGCAGTAACAGCACGGGTTCGGCGTTCTCGCATGCGAAAAATCCGCATGGCAGCGCTTTAAAACCTCGCTTGTAAAAGCGTCCGCACAATTCGCCACATGATGCTCGATACCTAGTTTTTCGGCAATGGCTTTCGCACGGACAACGCTGGTATCGTTTTCGGGATCAAATGAACCATCGACATCAGGCAACACACGGAGCGTCACACCCACGACTTCATAGCCCTGCTGTTGCAAAAGCAGAGCCGCGACCGACGAATCCACGCCACCGCTCATGCCAACTGCTACTTTTGTTTTAGACATGCATTACTCCGTTTAGACAATGGTCCATATCATTGGTCAATGGTTATTAGATTTTTATGGCAATATAGAAAACAGTTCCTTTCTTAAAAACCGACCCCGGCACTCTGTGTGGCTCGGAACTTTAGTTCCGTTTACAGTTCTTTTATGATGAAACAGCCACCGATGTAACTTGCACATCCATAGAAATTTTAATTTCGTTATGGATGTAGCTGGGTACTATGGCCGGGGTGACATTATGAAAACGATTGCTTCACACCGCTGACCGCTCTGGATCCTATCGCCTTCGGCTCCAGAAAGACACATTGCAGAACGCAATCGTTAAACCACCAAGCGAAGCGACCTCAAAGGGGCGTAGCCCCGACCTCATAGCTCATACCTAGTAGCCACTGCGGCGAAGCCGCCACTAATCGAAGCGCAGCATCAACGCGAGTTCGAACTGCAAGATTTGACGCACGTGAGCGGTTTCGTCATCCAGCTTTTCGTGAATGCGCCTGTACTCGATGTAAGAACTGAGCGAAGCCATCTTGTTGAACTGGTACGATGCACTCGGACGGATGAACCATTCGTGAGTTCTCGACGGAACCGAGCGGTACGTCATTGACAACTTCGGCTTGTAAATCGTCCTTTCGTTTTCAGGAATTCCCGAATCATAAGCCCACTGTTTAAAGATACCATCCGTACCAGATTCCTTGTTCCTCATATCATAATCATCGCCGTGAGTGTATTCCTTGCGGATAGTCTTCTTGTAATCGTAACCGGCAGTGAGCTTCAAGTCAATATCGTTCTTGAGCTTAAAGTACCATTTCCAAAGCTGGAAACCCTTGTTGATCTTGAGCGGATACGTAATCGTAAAGTCATCGCCGACATTGATAGCGAAATCATTGTATAGCGCCGTCGGAATCCATGGTGTTTCAAGATAATAGCTTGTCGTATCGGTACACGTGCCCTCAGTCGTATTCGGCCAGCACGGATCCGAGATGACTTCGTCCTTCGGGCGGCGATCTGTCGATTCAATCTTCATGCGAACACTATTTTCGATACGCATGTTGTTCTCAGTGAGGAACGAAATACGAACAAGCGGATTGAAATTCCAGACACTAGCCCAAGAATCTTCGGCACTCTGGAACGGACGCCTCGTCACCGTGCGGCTATAGTCAAAACGGTGGCTCAGGCTCACGCTGCGGAAGCTATTGAGGAACGGCACTTTCTGCGCGATGTTCGGGATAGAAAGTCCGATGCCAAGTTTCGGGAGAAGCGTCGTCGTGTCAATGAACAGCGGGTATTCACGAGACTGCGAGAAGTCCTCCTTCCACTGGAAATCGGTCGAAACAGCGATATCCCAAATGGGCAACGTAAAGCCTGTAGAAATCTGCAACGAACGAGAAACTGAATTGCGGAACGCGCCTTGATAGACAAGCGTATCCACATGTTTGTTCCTATATTGTGCAAAGCCTACATAATCATCGCGGTCAGTAAGTCCCATATTGCCCGTCATGATGTTCCAAAGTCCACGGAAACCGCGACCGTCGCCAAGGCCCAAACCATAGAGATAGTACTGGAACGGAGTCACTTTCTGTTCTTCGTAGAGCTGCGCCAGCGTAAAGTTTTCACCGACAGTGTTCGTACTGGCGTTCCAGTTGAACTTGATTTCGTTCCATTTCAACTTTTCCAAGAAACTCGCGACCGGATTATCTTTACCGAACAAACTTGCAAGTTCAACAATCTTGAAAGTCGGCGTAAACTCGAAGCGATTCGTCTGCGAAATCGTCCAGTAGTTCTTTGCGATATTGGACTGGTCGTAAAAACTGAAATCATCCGGGATGCTCTTCTGCTGGTTAAAGTCAGAGGAGAACTGCATATTGAACGGGATGAACGGAATCAGCTTGGGATTGAAATTTATTCTAAATTGCTGATTTCTGGAACGTTCGTTACGGAGAATGCCATAAGCACGGCCATATTCACGATGCCCAACGCTATCGACCTTGTAGAACGCCGTCGTGTCATAACGGATTTCATAGGAATCCGGATTTTGCATGTCTATCGCTTGCTGTTTACCGTCAGCCCCCGTCTTCGCAATCGTATCAATCGGAATTATCACGAGACTGTCCCGCGACACATAGACTTTTCTGTCGTAATGGTCATGGTCAAAAATGTAACCGCTCGCAAAGAGACCCCCCTCATTAAACGTGAAGAAGTTTTCTTTGGTGAATCCTTCACGGTCGCCGCCGCCAAACATATCACGCTTGATATTCACGGAGTAATTCAACGTCAAGAACGAGAAAAGGTTCCAGCGCATATTCAACTTATGATTGAGTTCTGCGGTATAGGTCACCACCTTATCCACTTGCGGTTCCACAAAATCCGGGTCACGAGTCTGGTTCACATAGCGCACGTAGTTAAAATCAAAGAGCGTCAAGTCGAACGTCTGCGGCCACGGTTCAAATTCCGTCTTCGAAAGATCCTTAAGCCAAGAATACTTGCCAAGCGCTTCGAACGGTTTAAACTTGAACATGCTGAACGTACCTAGTTTGTACTCGAACATGGTATGGTAAGAATACGTAGAATCCGCAGAAGTCGTCGAACGACCTTCGGACTGGTGGTAAGAATAGCTCAAAGCCGGGCGTTCCAAGAATGCCTGCGATAGGATTTCTCCCCATATGGTTTCACTGGCTTTGTAATCCTTGTGGTAGCTAATGCTGAAGTTCAAATCCTGTTCATAAGACTGGAAGCCCTTCGATTCGGCTTTATCCCTCAACCTGTTTTCTTCGCCATCGGATTCCACGGCAAGATCACCTTGGAACATGTCACCCGTCATATCCACAAAACTGCTCTTTCTAAGAATCATGTCGTCTGTTGGCTTCATGTAGGGGCGTTTCGTGGAGCTGTGATAACCGAAAGACATCGGGATATGATAACCGAGGGAATCGTTCAAGAACTTGTTGAGCGCGATGGAAATGTCCGCCGAGATGTCGAGCTGCGATGCGGCCTGAGCCGGGTCCGGCTTCGGGGAACGTCCCGAATTGGAGAGCGTCGCAAAGTCGCCGTCCTGATAACGCACCGCACCCGAAAGCGAAATGAAGTCCGCAAAATTGACCTGACCGTTCACACGCGCGGCATAGCCCCATTCCGTATCCATATCGGAAAGGCGTAAATCATTGATCCAGAACGTACCTTTAAGGTCTTCCGGCGATGCCGAAGAATCCGCGATAATCACGAAGCGAATCCAATCGACCTTCGTAATGGACGGATTACCGACCAAGCGCAACTGTTCTTCACGTTCACCGTCCAGCTTTTTCACGACAGGTTCTAAATACGGCGGATGACGACCACGCTTCAAATCCGAGAAATCAATGATGTCCATCGCAAAAGCGTTATCGAGCCAGTTCTGTTCATGGCAATCGCGTCTGCGATCCGGAGGACAAGACATATCTAAATCAACCGGGCGGAAACTCCATTCATAGTAATCGTTGGAACCTTCAATGGAACCCTCACCGAACTGCAAAGCAAAACGCACCGGAACCTTTACTTTCGTATTCGCAGGTTTGGCCGTATTTTCGTAATGAATTTCCATCTTCAAGGACTTGTAAGACGAGAAATTCTTCGTATCCGTTTCGAACAAGCGCGTCACGCCCACTTCTTGACCGGGACTCATGTTGTGGTAATCCAGAACAAGTGAGGTTTCCTTGAGCGGGGCGTTCGAATCGGCATCGCGTTCCGTGACTGTATTCGGCGACTTGAAATACGTGTTCGCATTTTCGCGGTTGTTGATGGTAGAAACCTTGATGAACGTCGTATCACGGGAATCGACGGATTCCGTGATGCGTTTTTCAACACCGTTCACTTCGACAAGCTGGGAATTTTCGTTAGATGTCGTGCGATAGAGGTCTGCAACAGTAGTCTCTTCCCAAGCGTTGCCAAGCACGGCAAGACTTACAATCTGTACCTTCGCTTCGGAAACACCCGGTCCTAGACGGCCCAACCATACACGGGTAAACTGGGATTCCGTCAAAATATCCCTGTAGCTGCTCCCCGTCGGAGAAACAATCGTATCGTACTGATTCAACGGAATACGCCACCGACGCCATCCGTTTTTCAATTCATCAAACTCGGCCTTGTTCGTACTCGAAAGGTCAATGCGGTAACGCACAAAGTTAATATCCGTATCAAGCGAACCGTTCCTATTGATATCTTCGGTATCGTAGGCACGTTCACCCAAATTGCCTTCAGTTCCGTTAATGTTTACAGGAGGGTCACTTTCATCATCCAAGTCTTTATAATCATCACGTGCAATATCAGATGTTGCGGCATCGACAGTTGTTGCGCTGATAATCTTCGACTGGCATCCAGGTACGCGGCAATCCCATTCGATTCTGTATTCATCAGTACCAGTTCTATTGTCAAGACCTCGGTCATGCCTTGCCGTCGTCATGCCAATATCGTTTTCGCCATCGTAATCGCCGTTCGGGGCCTCACCACTAATCGAGAGGTCTTCGCTGATAAGGCCCAAGTCAATAAAGATGGAGCCGGAATTACCGCGAGCGACCACTTCAATGTACTTCATCTCGCTCATATCCTGATAATACGAGCTGTTCGGACGCATGATACCACCCCAAGAATTGCCCATCAAATTATCGTTCGGGCGTAACGTCATCTTGAGCACGGTCAAATGCTGGTTATCGACATCGGAATTGCCTACGTTATCGTAAATGTACTTGTACAGTTCCGTGTTGTTGCTATGCCAAATAAATTCACCCTGATGCTTGAAATCCTGACTTTCGATATAAGTTAAAAGTTCATCTGAATTTTCACCGGAATTTACACCGCCCGGCGGGGATGCCCGATACCAAGACAATCTGGACAAAGGATACACAAGGCCCGTCGCAGTCGATTCAAAGTCTTCGACAAGGGCGGTATTGTTCTTGCTCGTATTTGCATTATGGCGGCTACCGGCAAATTCAGCTTCGACACGCCAACTCGAAGACGCAGTCGTGTTAATGCCGGGAATTGCATTCACCAAGTCCGTAAGCGCTTTTACGGTATCTTGCAAACGGACGTTAAATCCCCAAAGGAAACTGGAATACGGTTCATTGCCAAGTGTCGGGACTTCGGCTGTTGTACTTTGGCTCCTATAAAGGGCGGTAATGCCAAAGACGGAACCAGCGCCAAAGCCATACAAATCAAGAGGCAATTCCGCACGGGCGCCCAAAAGCAGTTTGTTATCCACTTCGAACATCGGCTCGCATTCGAACTTGACCTTGATTTCTTTGTTCGGGTCAAGAGCACGTTCGCTCAAAAGTTCAATCTGCCCAAGTTCATAGTTGACTTCGTAGTCGGTACCACGGATAAGCGTCGTAGAACCGGCAGTCACCTTTTCGGAACCCGGCGAAATATCCATGCAGCTTCCGCTATTGACGGAGTAGCTGGAATTCGGGTCACGCACGCTAATCATGGAATTACGGCGTTTGCCCACAGATTCAAAGTAATACAAACTCGTGAAACGGTTCAGATTATAGACCGGCAACGTATAAAGTTGCGCCATCGCGGCACTTGAATCCAAGTTACGCAACGGTTCCAAACAGTTGGCACGAGCGCGGACATCGGCATTCGGGCCGGAATACTGCGAAAGCGGCTTACAGGGCAACCACATTTCACCGGTGTAACTCCCCGACGCATCCTTCGTAAAGATGGTAGCGTCACTTACCAAAGGCGTACCTGTTGTCGTATCGGCAAGGCCAAGCGTTTTCAGATAACTGCCCGAAATGCCGGACTTGTTCTTCATGCGGAGCACAAAGTTGTTTGCACTCGCATCAGAAATGCCGATGGAATACACATTGCGAAGCATCAACTTGTCAATGTCCGTAAGTTCAGAAAGCGTCGCATCCCACTGGATAAGAACTGCCTCGTCCCCATCACGCAAAGTCGTTTTTTTGCGGTTGGTTCCATCGCCACTCCAGCTAGCAGCGACAAGCGTATTGCGAGTGATTCCATTGATTTTCACAATACCCGTTCTGGAATCATACGAGAAATCAGTCGATGGAATTTCCACCATACGATCAACAGACTTTCTGATTTCCTTGCCTTGCGGAGTCTTATAAACAACGGTGACTTTATCAATGACATCGGCAGAAGCATTCATTGTACTTCTTCTATACAACTTCAAACCCGTCGCCGAATAATTCGATGAAGAACGCCCTGCAATACCGGCATTGATGTAGGCGGTCCTCGCCTCGTGGTTCAAGAAGTAATAACGGTACGCCAAGAACTGCTTGTCCGTCACCTGAAATTCGGTCGTAGATTCGTTCGCCTTGATGGAATACTCTTCTTGCTCTCCACCATCCTGTGACGCAATCGTCGTAAGTTTCCAGTCGCCCAGCTTCCATTCGGCCTTGATACCGAACAAGCCCTGGTGGTTTTCAGAATATCCAGTGAATTCCGTACCTGCAAGAGAAAGGTTCGTAGTACCCGCTTCGACTCTCTGCAAGATGTAGTCCTCAAATTCGCCCTTGAACGATTCTTCATAGACAACGCGGATTTCGTTCTGCGAACCGAGACCTTCATCGACGTTCTTGATTTCGACCGTAATGTAAGGTCCAATCTTACCTTCGACCATGAAGCTCGGGTTGTAGTCCAACGACGGAGAAGGCCAGAGACTCGTCTTGGTGCTGCCCTCGGCATCATCCTTTTCGCCATAACCCTTGAAGCGAACATCCATCGATCCCTTGAGCATGAGCTTCGGCTTGTTAAAACCAAAGTCCTTCATCCACGCCGGCATGTTCACCGGGATTGTAATGTCGAACACGGAACCCGTTTCAGGAGCTTCGTAACCGCCGTCGTTCTGCCCGATGAGACCATCGAGCCAAAGACGCTTGCGGCCCACTTCGTACATATCCGAGACGTAATCTGCAAGTTCTGGATAATGCGAAGTCCAAAGCACCGTCGTATCGGTACGGGTCGTCGTATTCACGCGTTTTTCGGACACGTCGATTTCGCGGGTAGCCACGTCAATATCGTGAGTAAAAAGCTGACCCTTGGTCGTATTCATGAGTCCCGGACGCATGCCAATGCCGCCAAGCGGTAAAAGTCCGTCTAACGGGGACGTGGATTTCGGCACGGGGAAATACTTGATGGCAGGAGCCCATTCATCTGAACTGACTACGGATACATCGCCCGCCTCATCCGTTGCAGAAGCAACCTCTACAGAAACACGTTCCGACGACATCGGGGATGCCGAAGACAATGGACGAACCGATGACGAAGACTTCGCCAACATTTGAGCCGAAGACAAACTCGCCGAAGACGCGGGCAGCGTTGCAGACGAAACCGCCACAGACGGTTCAGATGAAGAGAGCGGAGCAGGAGGCTCATTCGCAGAAGATGCAGCGACATTCGCCGAAGACAGCTTTGCCGATGACAGCGCAGCACTTGAGGCAGCAACCGACGAACTTGCAGGAGATGTTTTCGTAGAAGACGAAGACTTCACAACAGCAGACGACGGAGTTACTGGAGCCGCCGAGGAAGGCGGAGGAGCCGCAGACGACACCGCCGTCGAAGCAGAACTTACCGGCGGAACATCCTGAAACAGTTCATCGTCAAAAAGAGATTCATACGAGCTAAGCGTCCCGTCTTGAGACCAGACGGAACCCACAGCGACAAAGCTGCAAGCAGCAAAACCCCAAAGGGCGGATGTAAAAAACTTTCTAAAACGCAACGGTCACAAAATACAAAAACAAGACATTCAAAATTAGCACCGATAACATAGAAAAAAAGAAACACACCCGTTTTCGCGAGCGTGCTCTTAAATCAGATTCTAGACCTGTTAAAGGATAAATTAGAGGAATACCTCGATTCCGCCGCGGCACTTTTCCCAAGCCGGATTCTTCTTGCACAGAAGATCCATCATCTTGTCGTAAGTCGCAGTGTTCGAGAAGCCCTTCCACAAGCGACGTTCCACAGATTCACCACTATCCTTGTCGATAGTCGTGATGGTGTCGTAGTAGTTGGAATTGTCCTTGAATTCAGAAATCAAGATGTTCTTCAAGTCGTCCGTGTAAATGCGGGAGGCGTACTTGAGGATGGAATCGTTGAAGTTGAGTTCGTTTTCGACGAGCCATTCGAAGTCCTGAATCGGGTTGCCGTAGATGAGCCAGTGGCGGAGTGCGAGAGCGACCACGAGGTCCTTCACGGCACTGCGGAAGATAAACTTGTCTTCAAGACGGCCGTTCCACGTGATGCGGGTCAACGGGTTATCGTCGTTCGCTTCGATGGAGACGCCCTTACCCGGAGTGACCTTGCGGATCTTGATCGGGAGGCGGCTGAGGAGCTGCCATGCCTTCGTGAAGGCGATGGTCTTACGGACGAATTCCTTTTCCTTTTCGGGAGCGACGCGCACAAATGCACCAAAGCAACGCTGGTAGAGCGTTTCCTTGTCGAAGATGCAGTCGCTGGAGCGGCATTCAGAGAGCTTGCCATCCATCATGAACAAGGTCTTTGCAAGTTCCGGGCGCATACGCACTTCGAGCTTGCGGGTACGGGCCTTGAGGCGGACACCGTCCTTATAGACGTAAGTAAAGCCTTCTTCCTGGTAACGCTGCCAAATAAAGAACTGCAAGTCATCCGCTGCACGCAGATGGTAGCTGAACACCGGGTTCTGGCGGTTGTTCGCCATCGTCACCTGGTTGAGGAAGTTGTCTGCGCCTTGGTACGGCACCACAACCTTCACGAGCACCTGCGGATTCACAGGCTTCTTGCTCTTCTTGGCGTACTGTTCGTACGTGAAGAGGGACTGTGCACCGTTGATGATCTTCGGGCGTTCGATGAAGAGCACCTTCTTGCCATCGCGGTCCTTGAGTCGCAGATCGTCGCCCGTGAGCGTCATACCGTTATGGAGGAACGGGAAGTCATCGACATTCACGTTCTTGTCGTCATTGCGTTCCATCGTCTGGAAGGCGTCAATGAGCGCGGCGTTCGTGTGAGTGAGGTTACCGAGGTAAGTACGAATGTTGGAACTGACAATAGCCATGTTGTGCTTGGTCTTGAGGCGCTTACCAAGAGCAACGTGGTAGTCAAAAATCGTGCGGATCGGGCAGAAGCCGAGGAAAAGCTCGCCGTGATCGGAAGTGAGGTGGAGCGGTTCGGAATCCATCTCAATTTCAAGTTTGTCATCTGCACTGCGGAAGTCGCGGGTAAGGTCGTCATGTTCGGCAATGATTTCAAGCTTCGCCTTCACGTCGGTCTTCCAAAGCAGGAGCTTGCGGCGCATGTCCTTGAGGGTGCGTTCGAGTTCCGAGTCGGTGATGTCGCGGCTGGCGCGAGTGCGGAGCACCGTGATTTCCAAAGTTTCCATGTACGGACGACTTGCAGGAGCGTTTTCGTCTTCTTCGGTTTCTTCGTCCGTAATCTTATTAACGGCCCATGGATCGGCTTCTTCACGCAGGGAGAGGAAGAACGGATTGGTCGGGTCGCTCGTGCGGAACACAGCAATCTGGAGTTGCTTCAGGTCGGCGTTCAAGTGCGCGACAACCTTTTCGAGCGGAGTATCTTCATCCAAGAAGATGAAGAATTCCATAAAGCCCTGTGAATACTGGAAGCCGTGGAAGCATCCATTTTCATCTAGGTTCAGATGCCGGAGTGCCTTGATTCTATCGTTCGGGTCGTTAGGGTTCAAGCTCAAGAGGCTAGCGACAAATGCTAAGCGGCGTTCCTGCGATTTTGTTAGTTCCATTTTTTCCTCAATAATTACACTGCAAACCCAATATACAATACTATTATATATTGGAGTATTCTCGTAATTTGCACCCTAAAAATAGTTTCAAATTGCAATAAATGCGTGCAAAAAATCATAAAACTTTCATTTTTTTGATAAAAAATGAATTTTTTAGTGAACAAATGTATATAAAAACAGAAAAGTTAAGAAAAATTTACAGTCTAAATAGCGTGGAAACGGATGGGAATCCACATTTCGAGTTTACCCTGTTTGCTCGGAGGAAGTCGCCAAAAATACTCGACATGCTTCAACAGCTTGACCGTAAATACCTCGTTATCGGAATCCGAAAACATGATTTGCGGATTATTGAAACGCCCAAGGCTATCGAGTGTGAGGTGCAGTCCAAGAAAAACATCATCGTCTGTTTTTGCGAACTTGTGATTTTTGCGACGCACCTTAAACTTTTTGAAATACTCCGACGATAAATAATGCAACCCGGAAGCACGCCCTTTCAAAAATAGCGCTAACTTATTCAAATCGCGCCCTGCGGAATTGTCAATCACATAGATTTCATCAATCGAAGGCATTTCCACACGTCCATTAAACGAAGTTTCAACAGTTTCCTCGTTTTTCTCATCTTCTTCGACTTCTACAAAGGGTTCGTACTGAGGTATGCTATAGACAAAATACAGCACCGCCACAAAGACGAGCATAAAAGCGAACATGGGAGCATTACGTTTCAGCATGGCCTACTCAATAGACTTGATGCAAAGTTGCACCGTCTTAGTGTTGTTATAATAATTCCAAATAGGTTCAAAAACGACCGTCACCGGGCGAGAACGCCCAAGCAACGCCTTGCTCTTGCGGAGTCCAAAAGCGATAGCCGGGAAAACGGCACTCCCCGCCTGCGAAATTTCCATCTGCAAATGGCCGCCGCGAAGCTCACGCACTCGGTGTACAGTAACACCTTCCGCACGGAATGCGGGGTACGGGAAGTTTCCGCCAAACGGTTCCAGCAAGTCAATGAATTCGAGAATCGAACGCTCACGGACAGGATATCTTCCGCTCGGCACTCGCGTCTCGACTGTCAATTCGCGGAGAGCAATCTTGATGTCGTAAGGGTACGATTCATCCACGTCAATAGTTTCGCCCGTGTAGCCTTGATCCTTTGCCGATTGCAACAAGCGACCGCGCAGTTCTTCAATTTTGGTCGCTTCGAGCGAGAAGCCAGCTGCATTTGCATGCCCGCCCCAGCGGTCAAAAAGGTCACGGCTTTCAAATAGCGCCTTGTGCCAGTTGAATCCGGGAACAGCACGTGCACTCGCATGCGCCATGCCGTCGATAATCGAAAGCACCGCCGAAGGCCTATGGAATTCCTGAGCCAGTTTCGCAGCGACAATGCCAATCACGCCCACATGCCAATTTTCGCCGGCAACAACGATGACCGTCGGGACCGTATCGCCATAAAGCGACTTGACCTGTTCCATCGCCATCCCGGTGATTTCGGCTTCTTTTTCTTTGCGGAGCGTATTCCACTTTTTGAGTTCTTCCAAAAGTTGCGGAGCTTCGCTCTTGTTTTCGCACAAAAGAAGTTTAAGCGCCGGATCCGGGCGTTCCATGCGACCGGGGGCATTCAAAAGCGGAGCGAGTTTGTACATCACATCGATACCGCCCACGCAGCTGTGCGGTTTCATAAGCGAAGCGTACATTTCCTGCACGCCGGGCCAGCGGCTATCCTTCAAGCATTCAAGGCCTGTTCGCGTAAAGTAGCGGTTTTCGGGGGTCATCTGCACCAAGTCCGCAAGCGTCCCGAGAGCGACCAAGTCCAAATATTCTACTGGATTCGGCATTCCAAGGCGGCTGAACAAAGCACATATAAATTTATACGAAACGCCGACTCCGCAAAGTTCCGAGTTCGGGTAATCATCCCCTTCTTGGTGCGGGTCCAAAAGCACATCGCTCACCGGGAGTCCATCGCCCGACGGTTGATGATGGTCCATGACCATGACCGCCATGCCCAGTTGTTTGGCGTAAGCAATTTCCACGTTCGCGGTAATGCCAGTATCCACGGTAATCAAATTGCGGGCGCCGGCAGCGTACATTTCATCTACGGCAGCTACAGAGAGCCCGTAGCCGTCGCCAAAGCGGTTCGGCAGTCGCCATTCCGATTCAATGCCCACCATTTTGAGGCAGCGCGTCAAAAGTGTGACCGAGGTCATACCGTCCAAGTCGTAGTCGCCAAAAATAAACACGCGTTCGCCGCGTTCACGAACCGCCAAAATCCATTCCACAGCCTTGTCCATCCCCATCATGAGGAACGGGTCATGCACATCGTTTTCGCTGCAACACAGCATGTGGTACGCATCGGCAACTGTCTTGATACCACGCGAGACGAGGAATCTCGCCACCGCATGCGGAATCTTAAGCGTAGAGGACAAGGTGGAGGCGACAAGATCTTCCATTACTTGTAGCCTTCAAAAAGTTTCATCGAGAGGTTCTGGAGGCACATCACCGCCGCCATACGCCTTGATGCAATTTGCGACATCGTTTCCTGAACGCATACGAGCGCAAGTTCCAAAGCCGAAGCCCCCACCTGCGGAAAGCGTTCGAGATTCACGCGGCTCGTAGCATCCGGGATACGCAGTGGCGCACCCGACTGTTGGCGCAACAAGTCCGCAATCAAAAACGAAAGGACTTCCAAGAAACGGTTCACGATTGCAGGGTCTTCGAGTTCTGACTCGTCCAGTTCAAAGAACAAGTCCGTGTAATCTTGCGAAAGCGATTTCTCAATAAAATCGACCGCGAGCGAGCACCATGCTTTGGCATGTTCCGCGTAGTAAAGCGCCATGCCGGGAGAACCCACAGCAAGCCCGATTACATCATCGGTCAATGCCGATTCGTTAAAGTCTTCGCCGCCTACGCGGATAGCTTCCTTGCGGACTTCGTCGTCCGTCAATGGAGGCAAATGGAGCGCCAAGCATCGCGAACGGATGGTCTGCAAAAGCTTTTCGCGGGAGGAGGTCGTCAAAATAAAATACGTGTTCGGAGGAACTTCTTCGAGCGTCTTGAGGAAGGCGTTTGCCGCAGAGTCGTTCATGCGGTCGGCCTCGGCGATAATCACCACGCGAACGCGGTCGCCCTTCATCGCAAAAGACGCGGTCATCGTGCGGATGAGTTCCACCGAGATGAGGGCTCCGGCACTAAAGATATCGACACGGTACGGATTCTTCGAAATTTCTTCGATGTACGCCTGCTTGAAGTCTTGAATCGTCTTTGCAGAACTCCCGGCAGATACATCCGCCGCATTGCGGGCCGAAGCTTCTTTCGCTTCCATCGGCACGACCCAGTTGTCCGTCACGCCGGGATCGGCGGCCATCTTGCAACCGAAGCATTTTCCGCAAGGGCGAACACTTGCGTTTGTACACTGCAACGCCTGGGCAATTTCCATCGCCAAGGCCTTTTTGCCAATGCCTACAGGGCCGTCGATAAGAATCGACTGCGGGAAGCGGTTCTCACGCAACGCCGCCATAAGACGAATGCGGATTCGTTCCTGAGAGGCCGGGCCATTTAAGCGATATTCTATCATTTTTGTTTAAACCACTGCAAAGGATCTACCGTTTGTGTCCCTTCGCTTACTTGAAAGTACAATTTAATTCCATTTAACGAAGCAATATCGCCCACTTCTCCAATTTCTTCGCATTTCTTGACTCTTTTGCCCTCTTGGACGTGGATTGCTTTCATATGACCATAAACCGTGTAAGTTCCATCCTCATGTTCGATGATGACGGAGGGACCGCGACCGTCAATTTCTGAAACCATCGCCACGGTTCCTGCGGCGGCGGCACGGACACGTCCACCGCGCTTTCCACGAATTTCGACACCCAAGTTTCGCGTCATGATGTGGAGCACAGGATGTTCCTGCAAGCCGTATTCGCTGATAATGGGACCTTCGAGCGGCATACACTTCGGACCCTTGAACGGCAACGCCTCGACTGTCTTTTTTGCAGTTTCGCTCTGGCGGTTCTTCTCCGACTCACGTTTCTTTTCGGCCTGGCGCTTTTTCTCGGCATCGCGTTCCTTTTTCTTGAGGGCGGCAAGGCGTGCGGCTTCGGCCTTTTTGGCTTCTTCGATTTCGCGTTTGCGGCGTTCTTCAAGTTTTTTAAGGAGAGCAAGCATCGTCTTCTGGTTTCGCTCAAATTCCTTGAGAGCCATGCGTTGCAACGCCTTGTCTTGCTTGAGGGAATTGAGCACTCGCGATTGCCCATTCATCTGCGCCACAAGACTGCGTTCTTCGACCGCCTTGCGGGAGCGGAGTCTCGTGAGTTCCGCCAAATTTTTTTCTTGAGCCTGTTGCTTTTGCGTGCGTTCCACGACAAGATTGCGGAGCGTTTCCACATCCTCGCGGTCGCGATTCAGCAAGTGATGCACCCAATAGACTTCACGTTCCGGGTTCCCGTTCTTGGTCAAGAGATCAAACAGAATTTCGGCATCGCTGCTACGGCCATGTACATACAAATTCCTAACACGCTTTTTCATGGCGCGTTTGCGGTCTTTGATTTTATGGTCCAGCGAATCAATGTCCAACACCAATTGCTTCACCGCATCTTGCAGCATATCTTCATTTTTTGAAAGTGCCGACAGGTACGAACGCGTGCGGTTCAAGTTTTGGTCCAAAAGTGAAATCGTGTTGAGCACGCCCTTTTCCTCGGTTTCAAGAACTGCCAGTTCCTCACGCTTTTTCGCCAAATCGACTTCCAGCTTTTTCAGTGCATTCTTTTGTTCGTCAATCTGGGCATCCGTCTTTTTGGGTGCAGCAGAAACCGCAACAGCAAAGGCGAGAAGCAAAAGCGGGAACAACCGTAAAACGAGGTGCATTATTCCTGCTCACCTTTCTTTTCGAACAAGAAACTGCGCACCGTGCGGAAACTGAAGTAGCCCGCAAGAGCAGTTTCCAAAAGCACCGTAAACAACGCGACAATCCCAAAATACGAGACACCGCTTGCCGCAATCGGGAACGTTTGCACGACCGACTTGATCACAAGGCCGAGCAATATAATCGCAACACCGCTACCGACAAAGCCTTGGGCAGCCCCTTCCAGCACGAACGGGAACTCGATGAACATGTAACTGCCTCCAGCATACTTCATGTTTTCGACCAAGAGTTTACGGGACAAAAGCGAAAGACGCACCGAATTGCAAATGATGAGCGAAAGCGCGATAAGCAAAAGGATGCTGATGCAAACGGGCCAAAAGATCATCTTGAATTTCCAAGTCGCAATGCGAGTAGCCCATTCTATCGGAGCCTGTACTTCTTCAAAGTAAGACTCTTCCGCAATGGCGTGACGCACTTCGGAAAGATCTTGCGGGTTACGAGCCTCGCTGCTCAGCGATACACGGAAAAACGCAGGGATAGGGTTCCCTTCGACTAAATCCAGCATGTCCGAAGAAAAATGATTGCGAAAATCCGCTAACGCCGAATCTGCACTTACGAACGAAACGGACTCCACATGGCGGGTATGTTCCAGTCGCGTCTGGATTGCCGGAATGGAATCCGCAGGGACTTTATCATCCAAGAACGCCTCGATGACGTACAATGATTTCTCTGCCGAGATAAGCTTGAACGAAACGCCGAGCGCCGTAAAGGACGACGCCAAAAGGAGCGAGCACAGAAAAATCGTCAGAAGGGATGGGAGAATCACCGTACGGTGTTGCTTCCATCCGCGAAAAGATTCCGATATTAAGTAACCTAATTGTCCGAACACGGTTGGAATATAATTAAATTTAATGAGGTTCTTTATGGGGCTTTTATGGGAAACATCATATTAAAGATTACCGCACTGGTATGCGCGATGGCCCTCTGGTTCTACGTCATCTCGCTGAAGGACTTCCAACTGACGATGGAAGTTCCGCTCACGTTCGTGAAGTTGCCCGAAGCACTAGCGATTGCATCCAAGCCGCCTAGCACTATATCTGTGACTGTCGAAGGCAAGCCCCTCGACCTCATCCGCCTGCAGTCGCAGAAGCAGTCGGCCATGGTCGTCGATATGCACAACGCAGAACTCGGTTCCAAGCGAATCCATCTGGACGCAAAGAACTTCGTCGCCCCGAATTTTTCATCGGTTCATTACATCGAACCCGACAAGCAGTATCTATTCATCGATGTCGCCGTCGATACGAAAATAGAACGCAACATCCCCATCAAGAACAACGTCGCATTCAATGCCGCACCGGGCTATGTGATTACCCAACAGCCCAAACTCATGCACGAATTCCTCAAGGTCGCAGGCGCTCGTAACGCCCTCACGCGCATCATTGATATTCCCACGGATTCCATGTTCATCGACAGTCTCAAGATGAGCCAGACGTATTCTGTACCGCTCATAACCGATCAACTGCCGCAGTTCGTGACCCCGAGTGATTCTGTGGCAAAGATTTTTGTCGATGTTCAAAAAATCACGTCCAAAGAATTCAAGGACGTTCCTGTACAACTTATCGGCTTCTTCGACCGTGCTTTGAACACGCTCTCCCCGCAAAGTGCAACTGTCGAAATTACCGGTGGCGATCAAACTCTCGAAGCCATCAAGTACAGCGATATTGAGCTTTTCATCGAATACAACCGCTTCGCCATCGAAGACGCGGACAGCCTCGCCCCGACTATCAAGTTGACACTGCCGCCCAATGTTGACCGCGACATGTCCATCAAGGCCGTTGTCGTCAAGCCCGACAAAATCAGACTCATCAAGACTCAGACCGACGACGAAGACAAAGACGAGGAATACGGAATATGATTTGGCTTGGAATTGAATCCAGCTGCGACGAAACTGCATGTGCCGTTTTGCAAGACGACCCGCTCAAAGTTCTTTCGAATCCACTCTACAGCCAAATTGACGAACACGCTTTGTACGGCGGAGTCGTCCCCGAAATCGCAGCACGTGCGCACCTGCAAAAAATAGCCCCCATTGCCGAAGCCGCCGTCAAGGAAGCAGGCATCGAACTCAAGGACATCGACGCCATCGCCTACACCACGGGCCCAGGCCTCATGGGACCGCTCCTCGTCGGCGCAAGCTTTGCCAAAGGCCTTGCCCGCGACTTGAACATTCCCGCTTACGGCATGAACCACCTCGAAGGGCACCTTGCCGCCGCATGGCTCAGCAATCCGGACATCGAACCGCCGTTTTTGACGCTCACCGTTTCGGGCGGTCATACGGAACTCGTGATGGAAGAACCGGGATTCAAATACACGAGCATCGGGCGCACCCGCGACGATGCCGCAGGTGAAGCGTTCGACAAGTGCGGCAAACTTCTCGGGCTCAAATACCCGGCAGGAGCCACAATCAGCCGCTTAGGCAAAGACAAGAACCGCAAATTCGTCGAATTTCCACGTGCACTGCATACGCATGACAACTGTGAATTTTCATTTAGCGGATTAAAAACCGCCGTACTCCGCTACACAGAAACGCACGACCCGCAATTTATTCAAAATAATTTGGGCGATATCTGCGCATCGCTCGAAGATGCGATTGTCGATAGCCTCGTTTCAAAGACCATCAATGCGTTAAAGAAAACCCGCATGAAGACGCTTGTGATGGGCGGAGGCGTAAGCGCGAACAGCTGGTTGCGTACTCGCTTGCAAGACTATTGCGACAAGAAAGGCATTCGCTTCTGCGTGCCAGACCGTAGCCTGAGTACAGACAACGGAGCGATGATTGCCGCAGCCGCCATCCGCCGCAAATTGCAAGGCAAGCTCGAATCCATCGATGTCGTCAAACCGTGGATGCCGTTGGCTGTTTAGGGTTGAGATGATTGTCGCCCAAAAGACGTAGGCTCGAAAGAAGCCTACGTTTAAAAATTAATATCACCCTGGAGCACGAAGTGCGATAGGTTCCAGTCTTTTTAACGAACAACCTTGCGGTCGTCAGCGGTTAAGCAACCTGCCACTTTGATGGGCAGCGGTCATGAATGCGATTATCAATGATGAAAAAAAATAAAATTGATGGTAACGGCTAGAGAGAGTATTGACTTCGAAGAATAATTGTATATATTGCTATATGCAAAACAAAACAAGGAAATAGAATATGTTTGTAGAAATTTTAGCCGCTATCGAAAGTATCAATGGCCGCTATTGTTTTAATTCAACTATTTTGAATTTGGACAATATAAGCTCAATCAGATTGAGAAAATCGCGTGCAAGTGGGTCCCTAAACCCAAATTGTTTTCCTGCTATTGTATATCGAGACTGTGACAGTGTCTATTATGAATTGTTTCAAAATGATGATATCGCACTCAACAGATACAATGAAATAATAACAAGTCTTAATAAAGAGGGGTACTATCGTAGAGGAATGAGGGTCTCTCAGCATATTATTCTCATGGATGAGTCTCATGAAAATGAACCATTCCGAGACTATTTGAGTTTGTTTGGAACAATACCATGTGAAGCACTTGATCAAAGAATACAAGAATATAACCAACAAATTCTAGAAGGAAATAAGCAGGAAGAAGAGACCATTAGTGAGTGGCTTAACAATTTTGTAGAAACAAGAAAAAAAGCAAAAGAAGACGACCAAACAAAAGAAGTATAAACACTCCTTTAGAATAAAGTCCCTCGCACTGAGGGACCTTTTCATTTCTTACGCTTTTGCGCAAAACAAAAAACGTAGGCTCGAAGGAACCTACGTTTACAAATACGTCATTCCGGGCGCCTGTCCTCGCTTGACGGGGATGACCCCGGAATCATTTACGCAGAATTTATATTTCTTCAATGTAACAAAGAAGATAGTATCGCTCTTTTTCTGTAAGCGGACAGTTTTTCTTCTTTACTTCTTTTATTATTGCGTTTTTGAATTTGTTATTGAATTGTTTTAATAAGTATTCTTTGGACTTTTTCGCCTTTTCATTACTATGAGGAATCCAGATGTCTGCAATAATGACTGCGTATTTGGAATATCCTTTGGTTTCCTCGTCAATGTTAATATTCTTCCAGTTGTTTCTTATTCTTTTTCAGCGGCTATATTGTAGAAACAGCTGCAAAAATTAAAAGTTAGATTTCGTTCTGTAAATCCGGTAGAGCCAAACGATGGATAGTAGTTATCCAATATTTTTTCATATCGTTCTACCGTTTTGTTTATTACTTTATCTAAATTTATTATTTACTCCTTTAAAAAAATCTAACAAAATCAATCTTTGACGCAACGGACGGAGTATTCATCTTTTTTTGGGCTTTCATCAATGTACGCTCGATTACTGTAACGAGCACAGTTAGAAAGAGCACACTCTGTATATGTTTCATAAGCTTGCAAAGATAGTCCGTATGCTTTGTTCTTATCAAGTTCTGTCGAACTCCAAAAGTGAGCATATTCGCCAATACCGTTGTAAGAGGAACCGTATCCATATCCAGCAGGAAACGCCGTGAAAGAGTATGAATCCGCTCCATTATTTGCTTCCCATCTTGTCGAAGATTTGAGCATCTTTCCCGCTACAGATTGTCCCCCAACAGCAGAGATTAAGGTTTCGAATTCTTCCCGTGACGGAAGGTGCCAACCTTCAGGACATGCATCCATCGCCCCGGACCATGTATAATAAAGTCCCCATGTCATTTTTGCGTTTTCGCAGAGTTCTATGTTGGTGTAGCAAGATGATCCTGTTTTTCGGTATCTTAAGTTTTCAGCCATCCAGGTTTGCTCTCCTATGGTGACGGACTTGTATGTTTTGCTATCCCTTTCGTCAATGAAAGAACCTATTGTTACATGATCTCCAATAGTTCCGTCCCAAACACTATTCTGATTTGGACATCTATAAATCGAATCTTGATTTTCAGATATTTGTTTCCTGATTTCATCTTCTACAGTGTATCCCGTGCAGCCTTTTTCAAGTGAAATTTCAATTTCAGTTGCTTTCCTAAAAAAAGCTCCTTTTGAAGTAGTGCTGTCACAAACATATTTGTTTTCTGTAATAACTTCTCCATCGACAATGCTTCCGTCTGCGGAACATACTTTCCCGTAGGTGTCATATTCCAATGTTGTCATCTTATACCATTCGGAACGACAGATATAATACTCCTCATTCCATTTTTTTATAATTCCAACATAGTTCTTTGAACAGGGGCCTAATTCGTACTCCTTTGCTGGAATTCCTGTCCAATCACCATTTTCACAGGAGTAATACATGGTGTCGATTCGTCCCGTTGTGCCTTCATTTGCGGCCGTACAATATCCCAACACAAAAATTTTGATTGATATTTCTTTCCATTTCTTATTTTCGCAGGTAAAGTACTTTCCTCCCGTGGAAATTTTTTCACTTTCTCTGCTAGCAACACATGCTCCATATTGTTTTTCGATATAATCTGCGGCTTTACGCCATATTCCATCTTCATAAACATAATAATTTGTCGGTTTTACTGAACCGGCTCTCACTTCACCATCTTTTCCCGCGTCCCATTCATAAGTATCATATTCTATGACTGAAGCTTCTCTCCAGTTGCCGTCATCGCAGATAAAATAGGAAATGTCATATTCTACGTATTTTTTGACTTCCCCCTGATTGTTGGCTGTACAAAGTCCCAAGGCTGTTTCTTTTTTGGCTTCGCTCCATTTATTTTTCTCAAAGATGTAGTAAGTGCTTGTGACGTTGCCTTTCTTGATTTCCCCATCTTTACCATTCGACCATTGGTAAGTATCTATTTCAATTTTGTTTGCAAGATCCCAGCCTTTTGCTCTACAGATATGATATGAGGAATCGGCACGTGCAAAGGCGCAGAGACCGATGTTTGTAGAATTACATTTTCCACCAAGACTGCCTTTGGCGTTTACTTCCATACAGATTGAGTTGCTTGAAGAACTTGATGAGTTGTTGTCGCTAGATTTTATGATGACGGAAGAACTGCTGGAATTTGTTGTATTCTTGGCTATGCTTGATGAAGAGTTGAATTGTTTGATTTCTGAGCTGCTGAAAAAAAAGATACTTGATGATGATGTAATGGTTTCGATTCCTGAACTGCTATAAACTGGGTTAACGCCAAAGGAACTTGAAATTTGGACATTGGTTATATCAATCCAATTGTTGTTTATGCATAGATAATCTGTGCTTTGTGATGCTACGAAAATGGAGTCTCCTTCGCGATCCGTGGTGCAGTAACCAAGTTCATCGTATGAGACTACTTCACGTTGAGGCATTTCGGGCGATTGACTTTGATTGCCGTTTTCATCGCCACATGCAACGAGGAGCGGTATCGCCATCAAAATTTCAATGAGTCTAACGGTCGAATTGATTGTAAATACATTTCTTTTTTTGATGACCATATAGCCTCCATTATTAAAACCTGCGGAGTTCGCTCCGTTCTGCAAAGAACATCGCCAAAAAACGGCATACCTGCGTGAGCGTTCACCTTGTTCTCATGCATTGGAAATTTTCGAGATTTCGTTTAGAGAACAAGAGCTAAAACTCTTTTTTCTCTTTAAAAATAACTTATAAACCTTTAAAAACCATGAAAAAGCTGTGAAAATAGGCTAAAATACCATTTTTTGAAGAATCTTTGGATAGTCCAACTAGGATCAAGGTTAGCTTTTTTCTGGAAAATGACCGACGAAGAAATCGCTGCAGAAGTCAACGCTGTCCGATACGGGAAATGAAAAAAGCCCCAATAGAGCTTTGTCTATCGGAGCTAATTCGCTAAAATATCTGTGGTTAGGCGACTTGTTTTTTGCGAGACTTCGCAATGAATTTTGGTTCCATTTTTTCGGTCTTTGCTTGCGTAAGGAACATATTGATCAGCACCTGGTAAGGAATATCGGTCTTTTCGGAGAGAGCCTTGAAATAGTCAATGACCGATTCGCTGATGTTGATGCAAATCGTCTTTTTGAGTTTCTTCGCATATGGATTCTTGACAGCGTTGCTGAAATCGTAGTTCTTTTTCATGGTGACCTCCTTTTCCAGTATTGTTCTGATTCTTTCTTGTTTGCCTTTCGCGATGAAATGATTCGAATAATTTCATCTCCTTCGTCATCAGAGTGCTTTTCATCGGCTATCAAAAGAGCTTCTTCAAAAGTCACCTTGTGTTTGGCGAAATTGATTTTAGCTTTGTTTTCGTCCCATTCGAATATCATATATATACAATGTGTATAAAAGTCAAGCCCCTATTTTGCAATAGGGTGGGTGGGCGGGGATATTTTTCTCCCCCTCCCCCCCCAAAAAAAAGAAGCATCCGCCTCATTAAAGACGGATGCTTGAATGTTTAGGAGATTCCGGCTCGGGGCAAGAATGACGTGTTAGACTAACGGACGACTTTTCTATCGTCTTCGGTCATCTTCAAGAAGTCAGCGACCTTCATGCTGCCCTTGTCACCTTCCTTGCGCTTGTTGACTGCGATAAGGCCTTCGGCCTGTTCCTTTTCGCCAACGATGATCTTGTACGGGATCTTCTGGAGTTCGCACTGGCGGATCTTGTAGCCGAGCTTTTCGTTGGATTCGTCAACTTCGACGCGGACGCCAGCGTTCACGAGTTCACGTTCGACCTGCTTGGCGTAATCGACAAACTTTTCAGAAATCGGGAGCACGCGGGCCTGAACCGGAGCGAGCCACAACGGGAAATCGCCCATGAATTCTTCGATAAGAATACCGAGGAAGCGTTCGATAGAACCGACAGCTGCACGGTGCAGCATCACCGGAATGTGCTTCTGGTTGTCCTTACCGACATATTCAGCACCGAGGCGCATTGGCAAGTTGAAGTCCACCTGGATGGTACCGCACTGCCAGTCACGACCGAGGCTGTCCTTCAGCGTGAATTCGAGCTTCGGGCCATAGAAAGCACCTTCACCCGGGTTCAGAATGTAGTCGAGGCCAGCGAGCTTCGTAGCGTCTTCGAGGGCGGCTTCAGCCTTGTCCCAGAGTTCGTCGGAACCCACGCGCTTTTCCGGGCGGGTAGAAAACTTCACGACGATTTCGTCGAATCCGAAGTCGTGGTAGATTTCCTTCACGAGGGCACAGAAGTCAGCCACTTCGCTTGCAATCTGTTCTTCGGTACAGAAGATGTGAGCGTCGTCCTGCACAAAGCCGCGCACGCGCATAAGGCCGTGCATCGTACCGGCAGGTTCGTAACGGTGGCACTTACCGAATTCGGCAAGGCGCATCGGAAGGTCAC